>Ga0208767_1000599_pt1 | contig 29957 bp, 50 predicted proteins | sample VirMetDEL_Mar_21_FD_184514 | JGI IMG/M metagenome (GOLD analysis project Ga0208767, IMG submission 184514) | Aqueous microbial communities from the Delaware River and Bay under freshwater to marine salinity gradient to study organic matter... | ecosystem: Environmental > Aquatic > Marine >... | reverse complement strand
CTAACGCCCACGCCGACGCCGACGCCACGCCGACGCCATAACAATAAACTAAACAAAAGCTGCCTGGCCAGTTCGCCCAGTTTTTCTGACGGGTTTCAGGTTGGCACATGAATTTATATGATCTATGCAATATTGATTGTTTTATTTTTTTTAATCTTTTTTAAATTATTTCTTGATTAATCTTTTTTTTAATCTTATAAGAATGGGATAACTAACTAACTAAAAAGAAAGGAATGTTATGAGCAATCAAAATGTAGTAAAGCTACAAAAGAAAGCTACAAAACAAAACCAACTAGACCTATTAAACTTAGGTATAGCAAAAGATAACCAAAAGGAAATGGCTAAGAATATTAAATTAGTTATTCCAACTCATATAGATTTGTTCAATAGATTAAAAACAAATCTTATCATCTTTAATAAGTTAGATGATTATGAGGGTTATGCTCAATTAATTAATCGTAAGTTAAATCGGTTTGATATCACAAAGTTTAAGGAATTAAATCCAGATGAATACTTAAAGTATTTAGTTCCTATGGAAACTAATGAAATCAAAATCAAATATCAAAAGAAAGGTTAAGTATGAGCAATCTAGTTAAAATGGTTAATAACATTATTGAGAGCAAAAAGAACAATAATGAAGTTGAACAAGCGAGTACTAACTCGCTTGATAGTGGGTTGAATTATCAATTCATGTATAAACAATTAGAGAGTGCTGTTGAGGAAATTATAATTCAGTACCCTAATGATCCTATTGTTAATGAGTTAAAAGCAAAGCTTGTTAATAATCTAAGACCAATACTTGAGTTAATACAGAATAACCAAGACTTTAATCAGTAATCACCAACAGGTGTAGCCCTTCGGGGCTACATCACCTGCCATCTCGTACTTCATAGAGGTACCAAACCTAGTAGCAACATATAAACTTTTACACCACATCTTGTGCCACGCTAAGCGTTCCAAATGTATCTAATGATCTGGCCTTTAAACTCTGATTTACAAACGTAGTGACAATAATTTTATTATAGGTTAAATTAAAGGGGACCCAATGCAAAAAGAATTATTAACCAATGAACAGCTTAGATTAGCTGTAGAAAAAAAATGGATTGAGCACATAAAGTTGTGCCAGGATAATTTTATATATTTTGTGAAAGAAGTATGGCCTGATTTTATATGTAGATTGGATCCTAATCCTAAAAAGTGGGGCCACCATCAACATATAGCTTCAGAGTTTACAAAAATTTCTAAACAGAAAAAAGGGAGGCTCATTATCAATATGCCCCCTAGGCATACCAAATCAGAATTTGCATCATTCTTATTTCCTGCTTGGATGATAGGGAAGTTTCCCAATCTGAAAATTATGCAAGTTTCACACAACGCAGAACTATCATCAAGATTTGGTTCTAAGGTTCGTAACCTAATGGAACAGAAGGAGTATAAAAATATATTTGGAGATGTTAAACTACGAGAAGATAGTAAGGCAAAAGGACGTTGGGAGACCAATCATGGTGGGGAATACTTTGCAGCGGGGGTAGGCGGTTCTATCACAGGACGAGGGGCGGACTTACTTATTATCGACGACCCACACACTGAACAAGATGCAATGTCTGATTCAGCTATGGAACGTGCATATGATTGGTACGTGTCAGGACCTAGACAACGTTTACAACCTGGAGGCTCAATTGTAGTTGTAATGACAAGATGGGCTGAAGATGATTTGACAGGAAGATTAATCAAGGCTCAAGCTGAACCTAAAGCTGACAAGTGGAATGTAATTTCATTTCCTGCAATATTAGATTCAGGTAAACCTGTTTGGCCTGAGTATTGGGAACTAGAAGAATTAGAAAAAGTTAAAGCATCACTTCCAATCAGAAACTGGTCTGCTCAGTATATGCAGGAACCTACATCTGAAGAAGGTGCAATCTTAAAAAGAGAATGGTGGCAACCATGGACTAAAAGAAATATTCCAAAACTGCAACATGTTATTCAATCGTACGATACTGCATTTAGTGCAAAAGAAACTGCTGACTATTCAGCTATCACAACTTGGGGTGTCTTCTTTCCAAAAGAAGATGGTAAACCTGCAATGATATTATTAGATGCACTCAAAGGTAAATTTGACTTTCCAGAACTAAAAGCAGTTGCTTTGGATCAATATAAATATTGGGAACCTGAGTCCGTGATCATTGAGGCTAAGGCTACAGGGGAACCACTCATGCAGGAGTTCAGAAGAATGGGGATCCCTGTCATCCCATTCGTACCATCAAGGGGAAAAGATAAGCATTCACGGGTCAACGCCACCGCTCCAGTATTCGAAAGTGGGCAAGTTTACTATCCAGAAGACGAGAAATATGCTGAAGAAGTGATTGAGGAATGTGCAGCATTTCCACATGGAGCTCATGATGACTATGTCGACAGTACCACACAGGCTGTGTTAAGATATCGTCAAGGAAACTTCATAGAAATGTTAAGTGACTATGAAGAAGAATTTTATAAAGTACCGAAGGAATATAGTTATTATGGATGAAGCTACAGAATATAAAAAATACTTAGAAGCTTTAAAGAAAGCAACTGAGGATGCTAAAAAAGAAAAGAAAAATAAACCTATAAAACCTATTAAAGCAGTTTTAGGAGTTCTTGCATTAGGTGCACTTGGAGCAAAAGCTTTAAGTAAAGCAACTAAGAAAACAGCTACGGCTACACCGAACGATACAGAATATGTAAGTAATAAAAAAAACATGGTCACTGATCTTTATCAAAAAGCAACAGGTAATGCTAAAATGAAAACAGGTGGGGAAGTCGAAATTACTAAAGGCGGAGATTACATTAAGGATTTACTATAATGTCAAAAAATAAAAAAAAGAAAATGCCTAAAGCTAGAGATATGGCAATGGGAGATAAGAACATTGTTTATCTAGGAGATCCATACATGGTAGATGGTAAAATGTATGATCCTGTAAAAGAACATCCAGAAGATTATTTAAGACCTGAAGGTGTAGATAATTATAGTACTGGAGGCGGAGTAGCAATACAAGGAACGAAGTTCACTGGAGTTAAGTAGTGAGCCTAGAAGCTTTAAAGAAACAAGAGATCATAGAAGATGAACCTACATCTAATGTTCCTGTAGGTAATTCAGAATACGCAGAACCTTATGAACCGAGCGCCTTGAAGGGTGTAGCGGGATTAGCGGTTGCTGGTGCAGGAGCCGTGGCTCTTAGAACTCCTATCGGTAGAGCCATTAATCGTATTATGGCTAAGACAACGCCAAAGAATCCAGTATCACGGATCAAGGAACCAGTTGATCAGGTAGAAGAAGTATTACAGATTGCTCCAACAAGAGTTGAAAGAGGTCAAGCAATGACTAAACCTCAAATCTCATTACAAGAACAAATTAGACAAGAAGCTATTCAAAAATCAAATGAGCTAAAAAAGATTGCTTATAACAATCCACTATCTAGAGGAGGTTCTACTAATCGTATCGGATCTTCACTATGGGATTACATTGCAAGACACCCGATTGCAGGTGCAAGAAAAGCAGATGAATGGATTAGAGATTTTAAATCTACTGGCCCTGGATCTTTTAAAACAGGTAATCCTGATTTTAAAAGTATTTCTCAAGGGGTAAAGAAAGAAGAGTTATGGGACTCCAACATTGCACAGTTTGATAAACAAGGTAATTTAATAGGTGGCTTTTTAAAAGTCGCTCAAGATAAAAAGATTCCATTAACTAAAATGGATTTACTTTACATTGTCGAAAAAGCTCCTGTGAACAATCTTAAAACTAGAAAGTACATGACTGATGTTAAAATCGTAGATGAAGCAGAAGATGTAGCACGTACTATGAATAATAATTTAGATACTATTAGAGCACAAATCACGGCTATGCCTACAAGATCAGATACACAAACTCAACGATTATCTAGTTTATTAGAGAATATTAATGCAGTGCAAAAATCCAATTTAAAGATTAATGCAAGAATGAACTATAAGTTTAGAGAAGTAGCATCTGATGACTATGATCGTTTTAGTGCATCACCTTTTAAAGATTCTGTAGACAGCTATGAAAACATAATAACTCAAGCTAGAAACTTAGGACTGAATGTTAGTGATGACGTTGCAAATGCAACTAACCTATTAAAACGAAGAGATACAGAAATATTTAGAAAACTACAGCTACAAGAATCACAAGGGTTTAGACCGAAGTATGGAAACCACTCTGAATATAGACTCAAAGGTGGTGATGAGTATTTTGAAAATGTAGTTTACTATCCTAAACCATTACCAATGGGTCAAACATTACCTTATGACTTTAATAGACATTACAGCGGTATTCCTAACCAGGTATATCATGTAAGAGGAAGTATTCGTAAGACGGCAGACAATCAAAAAATTCAAATGATTGATGAAATACAATCTGACTACAATCAAAAACTTAGAGATGTAAACCCTGCAAGAGATAGAGTTGAAAATGCATTTGGTTCTGAAATAGAATTTTTCTCATCAAATAGAAAGTTAGATGCAATCGTAAACGAGATGACTAACATTACAAGAAAAGGTATGAAGCAAACAAATGCGGACATGAAACGATTTAGAGAACTTAAATCTGAGTTTGATGAAATTAAAGCGAACTCAATGAACCTAGCAAACATTAATACTAGAAAACAAACAGATTCAATTCCATTCTTACCTTTATTCGGAAAACAGAACTGGGGTGGACATGCTTTGAAAAATACAATTAAAGATGCAGTAGATAGAGGGATACAGTGGGTTGGAATCTCTCCTGTAGAAAGACTACACCATTTGAAAAGAGAAAAGTTTTTAGGGGATATAGAGTTTTATGGAAATAGATTTGGTAAAGCTGGTTTTAAAAACTATAAAGTATTTAGTAAGAAAAAAGATAGAGAAATTTTAACGGATCCTAATAAAGAAGCAACTCTACCTGCGGAGATGAAACGATTAGCTAGAGAATATAACTCTGAGGTAAAGACAATACCTGTCGCTAAATCAGATCCTGATAAACAGTTTAAAGTAGTTAGAACAAATCAGGGTAAAAAAGAATTTGGTTATGGCGATAAGAAAAAAATTGATGAGCATATCGCTGCATTTAAAACAGAAGCAGAAGCTCAATATTATGTTGGAAGATATGGCGACAATGCTGATATTGTAAGAATGGCACCAAATGATCCAGATTTATTTTATGACGTATATGCGATTAAGATCTCTCCAGATATGATCAATAAGCCTTTCAAAGCTTACAATGAGGGTGGTCTAGTCGTAAATATATTTGCATGATATTATAAATCTGTTATAACAAATAGGAGATAATTATCATGGCAAGCAAAAAAATAAAAAAAGCTATCGGTGCAGCCTTAATTGGTATGGCTGGAGCTAAAATGCTAGGTGCTAGAAACAAAGCAATGGCAAAAGCAGCACAAGTAGATACAGGTGATCTTGGTTCAGAAATGGCTAATGACACAGCTTTATCTAAAGCAATGAGTGCTTCAATGTTACCTAAAAAGAAACCAATGACTAAAAAATCAAGCGGAGCTGATTTCTTAGGATATGGTGATGCATTTGGTTTAGGCCCATATGATGGTGCTAAAACTGGTAAAATGATTAAAGCTAAAAACGGCGTAATGGCTAGAGGCTGTAAGTTAGGGAAAAATAAAAGAACTATCATTACATAATAATGGCTGAAGTAGAAAAACAAAATGAACTTCCTGAAGAAGAAGTTGAAGAGTCAGAAGTTGATGTAGAAGTTGAGGGTCAGGAAACTCCAGACGAGGCTCCAGAACCAGAAGAAGATTTTTACAGAAACTTAGCTGAAGATATGGACGAGCGAACGCTTGGCCGTATGTCTTCACAACTTATTCAGGATTATAAAAAAGATAAAGTTTCAAGAGCGGATTGGGAACAAGCTTACACACAAGGTTTAGACCTTCTTGGATTTAAGTATGTGCAAAACACAAGACCTTTCCAAGGTGCAAGTGGTGTAACCCATCCGCTTTTATCTGAAGCTGTAACACAATTTCAAGCGCAAGCGTATAAAGAATTATTACCAAGTGATGGACCTGTAAGAACTCAAGTCATTGGTGCTGACACTCCAGAAGTATCACAACAAGCAGAACGTGTTAAAGATTTCATGAACTATATGTTGATGGAACAAATGGAAGAATACACACCAGACACAGATCAATTATTATTTTATTTACCATTAGCAGGATCTGCATTTAAAAAAATTTATTACGATGAAATCAAACAAAGAGCAGTTGCTAAATTTGTACCTGCTGAAGATTTAATTGTTCCATATTACGCAACTGATTTAAAAGATTGTGAAAGAATTACACACATTGTTAAGATGTCAGAGAATGATGTTCTTAAACAACAGAAAGCAGGATTCTATAGAGATGTAGAATTAATACCAAAGCAAGCTGACAAGAGTCCAATACAAGATAAGTTAAATGAACTAGAAGGTGTAAAACCTGCTGGAGAAAAAGAATATCAATATAATATTTTAGAAATGCATATTGATTTAAACTTGAACGAGTTTGAAGTTGAGAATGCAGAGAAAGAAGTTAAATTACCTTACATTGTTTCAATAGATGAAGGTTCAGGAGAAGTTTTATCTATTTATAGAAACTACAGCGAAGATGATGACACACAATCTAGAAAAGAATACTTTGTACATTACAAATTTTTACCTGGATTAGGTTTTTATGGCTTTGGTTTAATCCATATGATTGGTGGATTATCTAGGTCTGCTACTCAAGCACTAAGACAATTGCTCGATGCAGGTACTTTAGCGAACTTACCTGCTGGATTTAAGTCTAGAGGTATAAGAATTCGTGACGATGACCAACCTTTTCAACCTGGTGAGTTCAGAGATGTTGATGCACCTGGAGGAAATATCAAAGATCAATTCCAAATTTTACCTTTTAAAGAGCCAAGTAGTACTTTATTCCAACTTTTAGGCTTTGTTGTACAAGCTGGACAACGTTTTGCAGCGATTGCAGACATGCAAATGGGTGAAGACAGTCAAAATAGAGCTGTTGGAACGACAATTGCGTTGTTAGAGCGTGGTTCAAGGGTCATGAGCGCTATTCACAAGCGTTGTTACTACGCTATGAGACAAGAATTTAGACTTTTATCAAAAGTTTTTGCAGATTATCTGCCTCCTGTGTATCCATATGCAGTTACAAACGCAGATCGATTCGTAAAACTACAAGATTTTGACGATAGAGTGGATGTAATCCCTGTTGCAGACCCAAATATCTTCTCAATGGCTCAAAGAGTCACTTTAGCAAACGAGAATTTAAAAATTGCAGCTTCAAATCCACAAATGCACAATTTAAGAGAAGCTTACAGAAGAGTTTATGAAGCTTTAGGAACAAAAAACATTGATGCTTTGTTAAAACCTGAATTACAACCACAACCTGAGGATCCTGCAACTGAAAATGCTAAATCATTACAGATGCAAATGCTAAAAGCGTTTCCTGAACAAGATCATGATTCACATATTGCAGCTCATAGAGCATTTATGGCTACAAGAATGGTTCAAATCAATCCAATGGTATATGCTTTACTACAAGGACACATATCTGACCACATTGCATTAAAAGCTCATGGTGAAATAGGAGATATGATTCAGAATACACCAGAATTACAAATGCAAGCACAACAAGACCCACAAGGATTTAAAATATTATTTGATTCTATGGTCGCTAAAAAAGTTGCTGAGATTACAATGATGTTAGCTCAAGAAGAAGCTGGTGGACAAAAAGAAGATCCATTAGTTGCATTGAAACAAAGAGAATTAGATTTAAGAGCTATGGATTTACAAAGAAAAGCTATGGAAAATCAGCAAGACGCAGAAAGAAAAGAAATGGAATTTGAAGAAAGATTAGACTTTGATAAAATGAAGTTAGAATCTGCTGAAGATCAAGCTGAAGAGAGAATTAGAATTGCAGAAGAGAAAATAGATTTAACTGCACAGAAAATGCAACAACCAAAAAAGGACAATAAAAGATAATGCCTTTTAAATCTGAAAAGCAAAGAAGATACATGTATGCGAATGAACCAGAGATCGCAAAAAAGTGGTCTAAGAAATATGGTAATAAAATTTTAAAAGCTAAAGGTGGTGCAGATGCATCTAAAGCTGATTTTGGAGTAAACACACCAGGACCTGGAGATACAGGTGGTGAAGGAGGTTATACTCATCAAAGCACAAATCAATTTGGTGCTAAGGGATCAAGTCCAACCAGCACAGGGGGACCTCAAGTTCAAGTTAGAACAGGACCTGTTCAAGTTCCAACTATAGGACCTTTTACTTATGCGTTTAATAAAATTTCACAAGGTTTGTATAATAGAAAAAATTTAAAAGATGCTCGTCAAAATGATATTCTAGGTGGCGAGATGTTAACTACAGGTCAAAAAACAACAGGACCTGCAACAATACCAGATAACAATAACAATAACAAACAATTATGTCCTGATGGAACTTATCCTCCGTGTAAGACACCTGTTTCACAATCGTTTGAACATGGTGGTGAGATTGTGGTAAGCTCTAATGTAGATAAAAGTTTATTATGATTAAAAATAAGAGATTAACAAAAACAGTTCCACCTAAAAGTGGACCAAACTCACAAGTGCCACCAATTAAAATGAACACAGGCGGAGATGCTTGTTGTAGTGAGTGTGTAGATGTAAGAGGAACTAAAGGTATCCAAGTCAAAGGTTTTAACTTTAGAGGTGTAAGATGATTTTTAAAAAAATAGCAAGATGGGTTTGGTGTTTATTTTTTCCACCAATTATTTATAAACAAAAAGAAGTTGTTAAAGAGCCTTGTTGGAAACATGAAAAATTTAAAAAAGGTTGTTTACTTTGTAGGAACTTAAATAATGGTCGCTAAAGTTTTACAATACGTTGGTAGTAAGATTGCTAAAAAGGTTTTAAAAAATAGACCTGATCTTCATAAAAAATTTGATGATATTATGAAAAATGATGTAGATCCTTCTATCTCACAAGAATCACAGATATCTCAAGCTTTAAATATTTTAAGATCCCCAAAAGTAGATAAAAAATCAACAGGCGGAATGATATTTAAGGGTAGCGATTATTATAAAGATCTGTTATAGATTTGAATGTTTGAAAATCTCTCAAAAAGAGAACAATTAATTTTTTTAGCTGGTATATTTGAAGGTGAAGGTTGGTTTGGTGTTAATAAAAGACCAAATGGGTGGACGCCTTCAGCTGTACTAGAAGTACAGATGACAGATGAAGATGTCGTCAAAAGATTTCAATATTATTTTAAAACAAATGGAAATATTCATAAAAAAAAGAAAAAACAAAAAGAACATCACAAACAAGTTTGGCGATTTTGGTTAAAAGGCTATCGTGCTTTACACTTTATGGAGGAAATGTTACCTTATTTAGGTAAAAGAAGACAAAAACAATATTATGATGTGGTTAAAATTATTGGGAATGGGCCTAAAAACTGGAGCCCACTTATATCAGAACAAGCAAAGAACCAAACAAGCAATGTCGGATGCACAACTTCTGCACGCAGAAAAGATGCGAGCGGGAGAGATAGCTTACGAGGGTAAATTATTAGAAGCAAGACAATCGGACTGGAAAGACGAATTCATTTTATTATTGCTCTCAGCTCCTATCGTAATGTTAAGTTGGGCAGTATTTTCGGATGATCCAACTGCGATGGAAAAGATGAAGCTTTTCTTCGAATATTTTTCGCAACTTCCTTTCTGGTATCAAACAATTTTTGTAGGTGTCATCGCGAGTGTTTACGGACTTAAAGCTACAGATTTAATAAAACGAAAGTAGTTGCTATTTAACTTACTTTGCTATAAACAACTATCATGATTAGAGGCGATAGTTCTGAATATGAACTACTAAAAAAATGGTGTGAGACTACACCTGTATTTTCCCCTAGAGAAAGATTTTATTCATGCGAGATTGGAGTCAGAGAAGGACTTGGTTCGAAAATAATTATGGATTCTTTTAGAGAAAGAATTCAAGGAACTCCTTATATACACTTCGCTGTAGATCCTTATGGTAATTTAGAATATCAACATTATGATAATACAGGTGCTTATACTTGTGATTACACTGATGCTATGTATGAACAAATGATGAAAGATTTTGAATCTTATCCAATGTTTTATTTTACAAAAATGACTGATATTGAATTTATGAATCAGTATACAAATATTGATTATTTTAACTTTGTGCATTTTGACGGACCTCATATGACTAAAGATGTTATTACTGAATCAGTATGGTTTGCTAATAAATCTGTAAAAGGTACTAGATTTATATTTGATGATTATCCTAAATATGACATGCCTTTTATATCTAAAATACTAGAAAAATATGGATTTAAAACAATAGAGGCTGGTAAAAATAAAATCTGTTTAGAACGAAATGAATCTTGATTTAGATACACTACAATCAATTCGACATTACATCAAAAAACAAATTGAGAAGACCAAAGAGGATTTGGTGTACCATGTAGACACAATCGACAACCTATCGTATGCTAGAGGGAAACTCAGCGCTTTAGAAACGCTGCTACAGGATCTTAAAGACCTGCAGAGAAACGAGGAGAATGTCGATGACGATAATACAACCTGATCCTTTAGTCGGGATCAAAAAAAATGGTGAGGCTACACCAGAATCAAAAGAACAAGCCATACCTACTGACCCAGAAGGTATTAAAAAATACTTAGACGTTATACCAAAACCAGTTGGATATAGACTTTTAGTTAGACCTTATTCAGGACCTAAAAAAACTAAAGGTGGAATTATTTTAACTGATACAGCAAGTGAAACTATTCAGATGACAACCGTAGTTGGTTTAGTTGTTGAGATGGGTGATCTTTGTTATCAGGATAAAGAAAAATTTCCAAAAGGTCCTTGGTGTAGTAAAGGGCAATTTGTAATCTACGGTAGATATGCCGGTTCTAGATTTAAAACAAAATATGGTGAACACCGTATTTTGAATGATGATGAAATCATCGCAACAATAGCAAAACCAGAAGATATTCTGCATTTATATTAAGGAGGACACATCATGGCTGATGCACAAGAATATGCTAAGACACAACCTGAAGTTGAACTCGATACAGATGATGTTAAAGAAACTGATATTAGTATTGAAGAAACAAAACAGGAAGAATCAAAAGAACCAAACTTAAACGCTGGTGAAGTTGATTTAGGTTATACTGATCATGACAAAGAGCAACCAAAAGAAGAAGTTGCTGTTGAAGAAGTTCAGGAACAACCAAAACAAGAAACACAAACAGAGGAACCTGAAGATTTAACTGACGTTTCTGAATCTGTTAAAAAAAGAATCGATAAACTTACTAGAAAATTTAGAGAAGCTGAAAGAAGAGAAAAAGCTGCTTTAGATTTTGCTAAAGGTTTACAGAAAAAGTATGATGATACTCAAAGTAAATATGATTCTACAGATGAGAAATATCTTAAAGAATTTGATGCGAGAGTAGATGCTCAAAGAGAACAGGTTAAGAGAAAGCTTAAAGAGGCTATTGAAAATAACGATGCCGATAAAATCATGGAAGCTAATGATGAGCTTACTCAATTAACTGTTGAGAAGGAAAAAGCTAGAATCAAAATGGCTGATAGAGAAGCTAGATTGAAACAGCTAGAAGAGCAAAAAAACGCGCCAAAAGAACAACCAATCCAAGAACAACAAGCACAAGCTGAGCCTAGTGAAAGAGCAAGATCTTGGGCTAGTAAAAACGCTTGGTTTGGTAACGATAAAATCATGACAAATGCAGCAATGACTGTGCACGAAGATCTAGTGGGCATGGGTGTTGATGTTGAAAGTGATGAGTACTATAATGAGATAGACAAACGAATGAAGGAAAATTTCCCTCACCGTTTTGCTACTCAAGAGCAACGAAGACCCGTCCAAAAAGTTGCTTCTGCTGGTAGAACTCAGCAGGGACGTAGATCTGTGAGACTCACCAAATCACAGGTGGCTATTGCCAAAAAATTAGGGGTGCCACTAGAAGAATACGCTAAATTCGTGAAGGAGGTATAGAATGAGCGATAAAATAAATAGAACTTCACGCGCGTCTAATGAAGTAAAGGATGTTAGAAAACAACCATGGACGCCACCATCATCTCTGGATGCACCACCTGCGCCAGACGGTTATGTTCATAGATGGATCAGAACCGAAAGTATGGGTTTCCAAGATACGGCTAACGTATCGAAGAAAATGAGAGAAGGTTGGGAATTTGTGAGAGCCGAAGAGATTAAAAATCAATTAGGTGATCATTCTTATCCAGTCATTGCTCAGGGAACTTACGCAGGTCTCATCGGGGTTGCTGGCCTTGTGTTGGGAAGGATACCTGAAGAAATCGTAAAAAGCCGTGCAGAGTATTTCCAAAGAATTACTCAGGACAGAGTCGCCGCGGTAGACAACGATGTCATGAAGGAACAACGACCGGAGATGCCTATTAATATTAATAGACAATCTCGCGTAACTTTTGGTGGTGGAAACAAATAATAATTATTTGGCAATATTCACTCCAAAGTAAATGTTAAACAATAAAGGAGAAAACAACTATGGCTAATGTAGCTGAAAAATATGGTCTAAGACCAGTAAGAAAGTTAGATGGCTCTCCATTTATTAACGCGCAAAACAGATACAGAATTGCTGCGAATTACGGTACTGCGATTTATCAAGGTGACTTGGTAAAACCTGTTGCAGGTGGCGGAATCGAAAGAGCAGTAGCAAATACTTCTGATCTCGTTGTGGGTGTTTTTAACGGAGTGTTCTACACAGACCCTACTACTCAGAAGCCTACTTGGAAAAACTATTATCCAGGAACTGTTAACGCTAGTGACATTGTCGCTACTGTTATCGATGATCCTAATGTAGTTTATTCAATAGACTCTGATGGAGCGTTTGCGGCAGCAGACATCTTTAAAAACTTTGCAATAACAACAGGCGGCGGTAACGCTTTAACTGGAATCTCTGAAGTTCAAATGGACTACAGTGTATCTGGTTTAACTACAAGTGGAACTGTCCTTCAAGCAATCGATGTGTCACAAAATACTGACAACAGCGATGCTGGAAGCGCGAACGTAGACGTGTTAGTTAGAATTAACAACCACTTCTACAATCAAGGCACAGGCTTATAATAATAGGAGATTATAAATTATGGCTATATCACGATCACAACTAGTTAAAGAACTAGAGCCAGGTTTGAATGCACTATTTGGCCTGGAATACAACAGATACGACAATGAACATGCAGAGATCTTCATGGCGGAATCTTCAGACAGAGCGTTTGAAGAAGAAGTTATGTTATCTGGCTTCGGTACTGCAGCGACTAAAGCTGAAGGTGCTGGAGTTGTCTTTGACCAAGCTACTGAAGCGTATACTTCAAGATACACTCACAATACTGTGGCGTTAGCATTTGCTATCACAGAAGAGGCTATTGAAGATAACTTATACGACAGATTAGCGGGCAGATACACAAGAGCTCTTGCTAGATCAATGGCGCAATCTAAACAAATCACAGCAGCGAATGTATTAAACAACGCGTTTGATACAGGCGGAAGCTACAATGGAGGTGACGGTAAGGCACTTTGTACTACTGACCACCCATTAGCGACTGGTGGAACGTTCAGAAATGAACTTTCAACTGCTTCTGACTTGTCAGAAACATCATTAGAACAAGCGTTAATCGATATCGCAGCGTTCGTAGATGAAAGAGGATTAAAGATCGCTCTACAAGGTAGAAAATTGATTATTCCAAAAGAATTACAATTTACTGCTGAGAGAATCATGAAATCTCCTTTATCTACAACTCCAGGCGGTTCTTCAGCGTTTGCTAAAAATGACATCAATGCAATGATGAACATGGGAATGATTCCAGAAGGTTACAGAGTTAATCACTTCTTAACTGACACTGATGCATTCTTCATCATGACTGATGCGCCTAACGGTTTAAAACACTTTGTAAGATCGCCAATTAAAACAGCGATTGAAGGTGATTTTGACACTGGTAACGTTAGATTCAAAGCTAGAGAAAGATACAGCTTCGGTTGGTCTGACCCTAGAGGAATCTTCGGTTCTCCAGGAGCGTAATAAATTACAGTTTATAGGGGCGTACTTTACGCCCCTATATTTTACCCTTATAATGGAGATACTATGAGTTTTAAAAGTGATATTCAGGCTACAAGATCAACAGCAGGTAACACAGGTACTGCAGTTATTTCACAGCCAATTAGATTAAGAGGAATTATTATTGCTTCAGATAATGTTGGAGCAGGTATATTAGAATTAACAACAACATCAGCTACAGGTGATTCACTTTTTATAGGTGATGTACCACAAGGTGATGTAATTAACTTTTCATTTCCAGAGGACGGAATCCTTTTTCCAAAAGGAATTTTTGTTAAAACAAAAACAAACGTCGCTGCTTATACATTACTAACAGATAAATATTCTGGTCCAGGATTAACTGCTTAGAGGTAAAACATGGATTACTATGCTGATTTAGGTATAGAGATCGATGGCTTCGCTAAAGGCGGTATGCCAGCGAAAAATAAAAAGAACTTTAGGTCTACAAAATCTGGAGCAGGTATGACTGCAGCAGGTGTTCGTGCGTACAGAAGAATGAACCCTGGATCGAAGTTAAAAACAGCTGTTACAGGTAAAGTTAAAAAAGGATCTAAAGCAGCTAAAAGAAGAGCATCTTATTGTAGAAGATCAAGAGGACAAATGAAGATGCATAATATTAATTGCGCTAAAACTCCTGATAAGAGAATATGCGCAGCAAGAAGAAGATGGAAGTGCTAATATGAATTTAATTAGAGATTTAAAAAAACAAATAGAAGATAAAAGAAAGCAAGAGTCTATGGTTGCTCAACTTAGAAAAAGAAGTAAAGAGTCAATTGCTAGACCAAAAGCTGAAAAAAATATCACATCAAACGATCCTAGATTACAAGGCATTTAAATGTTTGATAAATGGTTATATAATTTCTTCAGTCTTATAGATGAGTTTTTCTCAAAGGTTGAGAAATATGCTGTAGCATTTGTTTCTTGGCTTTGGCAACAAAGACTTAAACTACTTAGAAAAAAAAGGAGACATAAACGATGAAGAAATGTAATCAATGTCAAAAAGAGTTTCAACCAAAAGATGAGCTAGATCAATTCTGTAGTCAGGATTGTAAAGAGGAGGCATTAGCTGAATTAGATTCTGGTTCAGATGAGTGCCTATCATGTCAATAAAAATAAATGAGAACACCAGTATCGGTCTCCCTTTAAGGAACTTAATTGGTCTGATCGCAGCCATAATTGTCGGAGCATGGTTTGCTTTCGGTGTTATCGAAAGACTTAATAAACTAGAAACTAAAAATCAGTTGTTTGAAAAAGATTTATTAGAGGCTAGTGTTCAAAAACCCATCGATCAGGAGCAGTTCATGATCCTAGAATGGCAGGCAACACAAATAGAGAAGATGCAAAAAATGTTAGAAGCAAATGTACACACAGGTGTAATGTTATCTAGTCATGAAAAAGAAATTGAAAAATTAAAAAAAGATATTGAAAAATTAAAGGATGCAACAAGAGATATCAAGTTTGCAAATGGTAATGGGGCGCATTAATGACACAAGTAGTTATTGCACTATGCTTATTTATAGGTGGTGAATTAGTAGAACATCGTATTCAAAGCTCAATGTCTGATTGTTTGAAGAAAAAAAGAGAAGCGACTCGAAATATGGAAATGAGTAATAAACAACTAATGTGCGGGGAAGTTGAGGCAATGGTTGAAAAAAATATCGATGGTAGTATAAGTATAGAAAAAATTATAAAACCAAAATAATGAACATAAAAGAAAATTTTTTACCTAAAAAATTTTTAAATGAGTTAATTAATTATCATAAAAATAATTTTGATATAAAAAATAACTTATGTCAAATACACGAAAATAAAGAAGTAATAATGTGTGAAAAAGGTTTTAAAAAAATTGAAAAATTTTTAAATAATTTTATTAAAAAAATAAACAAAAACTATGTAATAAATTATTTTGAAATAGTTAAATGGCCTTGTGGTGAATCACAAGAAGAACACTTTGATTTTGAATATCATCCATATACAACTATTTTATATTTAAATGATGATTTTGAAGGTGGGGAAACTGTAGTAGGAAATAAATGTATTATTCCTAAAAAAAATAAATTAGTAGGATTTGAAGGAAATAAAATAATACATAAAGTTAATAAAATTAAAAAAGGAACAAGGTATACTTTACCTTGTTGGTATAAATATGAATCTGTCTCGTAATTTTACATTACAAGAATTAATCAAATCGGACACAGCAATTCGTAAAGGGATTGATAATAACCCTAATGCAGATCAAGTAGAGAAATTAAAAAGTCTTTGTGAAAATGTTCTTCAACCCGTAAGAGATCACTTCGGCAGAGTTAAGGTGACTAGCGGATATCGTAGTCCTGAATTATGTGTAGCTATTGGTAGCTCAATAAATTCGCAGCATGCCAAAGCTGAAGCCGTTGATTTTGAATGTGTTGGTGTAGATAATGCTGAGGTGGCTGATTGGGTTAATCAGAATATTAGAACAGATCAGTTAATTCTTGAATACTATACTCCAGGAGAACCTAATTCTGGATGGATTCATGCAAGTTGGGTTGAATTTAATCCAAGATGCCAGTATATGAGAGCTTATAGAGAAGATAAAAAAACAAAATATAAACCAATAATAGGAAAGGCAGTTGACTTAGTATAATGGCTATAACAAGATCACAAATGACACAACAGATTGATGGCAAATTAAGAGGTGCCAAAGATGAAAAGAAAAAAGAAAAAAAGAAAATTTACGCCAAAAAACCCAATAAAAAGAATCCTCTCTCTAGGACATTTACTGTTTAGACCAAGAGTGGTACAATCTAAGAAGTTATATAACCGCAATGAGGAGAAGTTATACACTCTCAAAGTGGCCACTAAAGATTATGATTAAAACAATTAAAAAAATAATTTGTAAAATATTTGGCATAAAACAATGTGCCTGTAATAAAACTAAAGTATTTTTAGAGGAAGGTATCTAATGGCTAAAAAAGGACCTTGTTGGAAAGGCTATGAAATGATTGGGATGAAAACTAAGAACGGTCGTAGTGTTCCTAATTGTGTAAAAAAAGGAAATGTTGGTCTACATGCTGAAACAAAAGAGAAAAAGAAAAAAACACCTGTTTCAGGCGATAGAGATCAAAGAAGAAGAGATTTAAAAAAAATTCAGAATCCTATTTCAGAGTACGATGAAAAAGGCAAGTTAAAATATACTGCAGCTTATCAAGGTAAATTTATTAAACATGATTCTGCTGGTATAGAATTATCTAATAAAAATTTAGGTGATTATTACGGAGATTTATTAAAATAACCAAAAAGGAGTAAAACAATGGGTAAAGCGTATAAAAAAAATAAAATGGAAGAGGCTGCTGATAAAATTATTGCAGCATCTAACTTACCAGATGCATCAGATATAAGAAAAGACGTTAAGAAAAAAATGTCTGGTGGTATGGCAATTGGCGGTGGTCATAAAAATTATAAAATGACAGGTATGATGACTGCTAAGTACGGTAAAATGGCAAAAGCAAAATAGGTTAAGGATGAAATGGCTACATCGGGAACTACAAGTTTTAATATCACGATTGATGAAGTTATTGAAGAAGCTTACGAAAGATGTGGCGTAAGAACTAATTCAGGTAATGACATTAGATCTGCTAGAAGAAGTTTAAATCTTTTATTTTCTGAATGGGGCAATAGAGGTATTAACCTCTGGAAAGTTAAATCCGAAACAACTGCTTTTGTAAATGGTCAAATAACTTATAATACTCCAAGTGATTGTAATGATGTTTTAGAAGCTGTTGTAACTACAACAGGTGGTAATCAACAAACTTTAACTAAAATATCTAGATCTGAATACATTGCAATACCTGATAAGACACAAACAGGTACACCTTCTCAGTATTATGTAAATAGACAAATTAATCCAACTATAAGTTTATATCTGGCTCCTGATACGAGCGCAGTGACTAATATATTCTATTACTATCTTGCAAGAATTGAAGATGTGGGTGCATATACTAATACTTCAGATATGCCATTTAGATTCTTTCCATGCATGGTATCTGGATTAGCATTTTATTTATCACAGAAGATTGCACCCGATAGAATACAAGCATTAAAATTATTGTACGAAGATGAATTAAAAAGAGCATTAGAAGAAGATGGACAAAGAACATCTGTTTACATCACACCAAATGTTTATTACCCACAAGGATCGTAATGGCTTACGCTAAGGGTAAATATTCACAATCCATCTCAGATAGATCAGGACAAGCTTTTCCATATAAGGAAATGGTTAAAGAATGGAATGGTTCATGGGTACATATTTCTGAATTTGAAGCAAAACATCCACAACTTGATCCAAAGCCACACATGGCAGATCCTCAAGCATTATGGAACGCAAGACCTCAAAGATCTTCACCCGTAACAGTATACTTAGATCCTCAATATTGGGATGGACAATTTACATCAAATGGTATGCAACCTTCTACTGATGCATTAGAAGAAAATAATAAAAGACAGTTAGGTACAAGAGTTGGAAAGGTAACAATTAGTATAACATAATGGCGACTTATAAATTTTATTATTCAACAACTGAAATAGCGTCTTTAGAAGAAAATTATGAGTCTTCTGAAAATATAAAAAATGTTGAAACGCCTTTTAGAAATGACAAAGGTAATGTAGAATCTATAACAAGAATAGATATATTAGCTGACCCTGATCAAATAAATACAGATGAAGCTTTAGGATATACGAGGACATAATGGCAATAAGTTATTCAAATTTTTTAACACAAGTGAGAAATTACACAGAAGTAGATTCAAATGTACTATCAGATACATTAATTGCACAGTTTATTAGAAATACAGAATTAGGTATTGCAGGTGCTGTTGACTATGATGAAACAAGAAAATACGCGACATCCTCATTTACAGCAAATAAAAGATATTTAATAATGCCTGCTGATTTTTTAATTATTAGATCACTACAGGTATTTTCTACAACTGATCAAACAGGTGATCGTAACTTTATGGAGAAGAGAGATACAAGTTTTATATCAGAATATAATAGTTCTGGTGCTACAGGTATACCAAAATATTATGCTAATTGGGACGACAATAATGTCGTTGTAGCTCCTACACCAGATCAAGCATATGCGGTTCAATTAAATTATATTATTGATCCTCCTGGATTCACTGCTTCTAATACAACTTATTTATCACAATATCAGGAATCATTACTGCTACATGGTGTTTTGACTGAGGCTTTTTCTTATTTAAAAGGACCTATGGATATGTACAATTTATATAAACAGAAGTATAATGAAGAGATACAAGCGTTTGCTCTTCAACAAATGGGTAGAAGAAGACGTGCAGAATTTGATGATGGTGTGCCACGAGTACAAGTGCCTTCACCATCACCGTAAACATTAAAGGAGATTAATTATGGCAATAGACCAAGCGGTATGTAATTCATTCAAAAAAGAACTATTAGACGGAGTGCATGATTTAGAATCAGGCGGAGACGCGTTTAAACTAGCTTTATACAAATCAACAGCTACGATCAATGCGGCAACTACTTCTTACACAACTGGAAATGAGGTTTCAGATACAGGACAGTATGTAGCGGGTGGTTCTCAACTTCAATCACAACAAACATCCGTTGCATCAGGAGTTGCAATTGCAACTTTTGCAAACTTATCATTTACTGGAGTAACTTTATCAGCTGAAGGGGCTTTAATTTACAATAGTACAGAAGGTAAAAAAGCAGTTTGTGTATTAGATTTTGGTGGAGTTAAAACAGCAACAGCTGGAACATTTACTATTCAGTTTCCTGCATTTACAACATCGGCAGCAATACTAAGAATTAGTTAAGGAGATTAGATGGCACTTGTCATTAACGATAGAGTTAAAGAGACAAGCACCACTACTGGAACGGGAACGTTCGACTTGGCTGGTGCTTCTCAAGACTTTGTTTCATTTGTATCGGGTGTAGGTGACGGTAATACTACGTATTACTGTATCACGAATACTGGAACAGATGAATTCGAAGTTGGCGTTGGTACAGTTACCGATGCTGCAACAGATACTTTATCAAGAGACACAGTGATAAGTAACAACTTAGGTACCACAGCTAAAATTGATTTTGGTATAGGGGAAAAAGAAGTATTTTGTACTATCCCTGCTAAAAAAGCAATTTCACCTGTTATGGAAGCAACAGGTTATGTTGTAACTCATGCATCAACATTAGATCAAGACCAAACTCTAGATTCTGGAGTTTTAGCAGGACCAGTAACTATTACTGGAACACAAACAGTAACAGGAACATTGGTAATTATTTAATGAGTAAAATAGAAGTTAATCAAATATCATCACAATGCGGATCAACATTAACAATTGGTCAATCAGGTGATACGGTTACTTTTCCTTCTGGAACTACTGTTGTTAACAATGGTAGTCAAACAGGTTTTGGAAGAACTGGAACAGTTGATTGGGACACTACAGCAAAGACTGCTAGCTTTACTGCTGTAAGTGGTAATGGTTATTTTGTAAATACTACATCTGGAGCTATTACTGTAACGCTTCCAGCGTCACCAAGTGCTGGTGATATAGTAGCGGTATCTGATTATGCACAAACTTCAGGTACAAATAATATTACATTAGCAAGAAATGGGTCTAATATAGAAGGAGAGGCTTCTGATTTAGTGCTTCGAAATAATGGTATTTCAATGACATTTGTTTATGCAGATGCAACAAAAGGTTGGAAAGTAGTAAATGCTGGATCCGAATCAGATAAAGAACCAGTTCCAGAATATATTGTTGCTACAGGAGGAACAATTACAGAATGTGGAGATTATAAAATTCATACCTTTACAGGGCCTGGAACTTTTACAGTTTGTTCTGTTGGTAATCCTTTCGGATCATCAACAGTAGATTATTTAGTAGTCGCTGGTGGTGGTGGAGGGGGTGCAGCATGTGCTGCAGGTGGAGGAGGTGCTGGTGGCTATAGGGAGTCATCAGGAGCAGCTTCTGGTTGCTACACTGCTAGTCCTTTAGGAGCTTGTGTTAGTGCTTTACCAGTTTCAGCATCACCTTATCCAATAACTGTTGGTGGTGGGGGTTCTGGAGGAGCAGAGTCTACTACTTCGACTCCAGGTAATAATGGGTCAAATTCAATTTTTTCATCTATCACATCTGCAGGGGGTGGCTACGGAGGAGCTAATCCTCAACCTGGTAATTCAGGTGGATCTGGTGGTGGAGGTGCTCATTTTTCAGGTGCTTTAGGATGTGGAAATACTCCTCCTGTAAGTCCACCTCAAGGTAATAACGGAGAGAATGCAACAACACCTTCTGGAACAACGACAGATGATGGCGGAGGCGGAGGCGGTGGTGCTGGTGAAGCTGGTGGAACCGATCTTGCAGCCGAGGGTGGTGATGGTGCAACAACTTCAATTTCAGGTTCACCTACAACTTATGCTGGTGGTGGTGGAGGAGGAACAAGAAATTTTCCTGGAACACAAAGTCCTTCAGTGAGAGTTGGAGGTGCTGGTGGTGGCGGTGACGGTGGCGGAGGTCCAACTTATCCTAGACCATCTGCTGCGGGTACAGGTGGTAATGGTACAGCTAATACTGGTGGTGGTGGAGGTGGTGGTACAAGAACAGCTCCAAACCAACCAAGCCCTAACCCAGTTGGAGGAGGTGGATCTGGTGGTAGCGGAATCGTAATAATAAGGTATAGATATCAATAATTATGGCAAGTGAAATAAAAGTAAATAATATTAAAGATACATGCGGGACAGCCGTTATTACTAAATGTGGTGCAACACATACAGTAACTGCGGAAGTTTATAAAGCAAACACAATTCAAGATACAAGTGGAAATGCTTATCTTGCAAAATGTGGTACGACTGTAACTCTAGGTGGTTGTGGTCAAACAATAGAATTAGCATCAGGTGCAAGTCAAACAGGATTCGGTAGAACAGGAACAGTAGACTGGGATACCACAGCTAAAACAGCATCGTTTACAGCAGTATCTGGAACAGGGTATTTTGTTAATACAACAAGTTCAGCTTTTACAGCTACATTACCAGCAGGTTCTGCTGGTGCAATAGTTTCATTTGCAGATTATGCAGGCACTTGGCAAACAAACGCTTTGACAGTTAGTCCTCAATCTGGAGAGAAAATAGGTGGGACAAGTGCTGATGTAGCTTTAACAACTGAAGGTCAATCAGTAACTTTTATATATGTTGATTCAACACAAGGTTGGTTGAATACTATGGACTCAACTTCTAATGTAAGAGGTAATCCATTTATCGTTGCAACAGGTGGTACAATAACTTGTTGCGGAGATTACAAAATACACACATTTACAGGTCCTGGTACTTTTACAGTAACAAATGCAGGTGCTCCTACAGGATCAAATACAGTAGATTATTTAGTAGCCGCTGGAGCAGGTGCGGGTGGTTCAGGTGATGTTTCAGGAGGCGGCGGTGCAGGTGGTTATAGAGAATCATCTGGTGTTGCTTCTGGATGTTATACAGCTTCTCCTTTAGGAGCAGGTGTTGCAGCATTACCAGTTTCAACAGCATCTCCTTATCCAATTACAGTTGGTGGTGGTGGAACAGGTTCACCTTGGCCTACTCCAGGAAGAGGAGGACAGGGTTCAAATTCAATTTTTTCAACAATAACATCGACAGGTGGCGGTGGAGGTGGAGGTAATGCTTCAGAAGATATAGGTGGTCCAGGAGGTTCAGGTGGTGGATCAAATTATACTCAATCTGCTACAAGTGGAAACGGAAACACTCCCCCTGTAAGTCCCCCTCAAGGTCAAAATGGTGGTTTCGGAGCTGGTGGTGCACCTCCTTCCTATGGAGGCGGAGGAGGCGGTGGAGCTGGTGGTGCAGGAACAAATGGTACATCTAGTTCAGGTGGACCAGGGGGATGTGGGGCTTTTTCAAATATTACAGGTTCACCTGTTGGAAGATCTGGAGGTGGTGGAGGTGCTTCTGAATCCCCGCAGGCAGGAGCAGGTGCAGCTGCAGGTGGTAACGGAGGAACTCCAAGTGGTAGAAATGGAGCAAATGGTGCTGCTAATAGAGCCTCTGGAGGTGGTGGAGGAGATTGTGGAACAGGAGGTTCAGGTGGTAGCGGAATTGTTATAATAAGGTATAAATTTCAATAGGTAAATTATGAGTGAAATAAAAGTAAATAAGATAACACCAAAACAAAATTGTACTCAAGTTACTTTGGGAGATAGTGGTGATACTTTTGTTATTCCTAGTGGTGTAACCATCACGAACAATGGAACACAGACAGGTTTTGGTCGTACAGGTACAGTGGATTGGGATACGACTGCAAAGACAGCTTCATTCACAGCGGTTTCAGGAAATGGTTATTTTGTAGATACAACATCAACAGCTATCACAGTTACATTACCAGCAGGTTCAGCAGGTGATATTGTAAGTTTAGCTGACTACGCAGCGACTTGGCAAACTAATAATGTAACAGTCACACCAAATGGATCAGATAATATTGGAGGTGCTAATGGAAATGTAACTTTAAGTACAGAAGGACAATCAGTAACTTTTGTATATGTTGATTCAACACAAGGTTGGGTTAATGTTCAAGATTCAACTTCTAATGAAAGAGCAAATCCTTTTGTAATAGCAACTGGAGGAACAATAACAGAATGTGGTGATTGCAAAATTCATACTTTTACTGGTCCTGGAACTTTTACAGTAACTGCAGCAGCTGCTTGCGCAGCCAACAATGTAGTTTCATATATGGTTATAGCTGGTGGTGGTGCAGGTGGTTCTTCAAGTCCTTCTGATGGTTCAGGTGGTGGAGGAGGAGGTGCAGGTGGTTTTAGAGAATATAAATCTCCAGTTACACCATATACGGCAAGTCCTTTAGACGGTAATCCAGGTGGAACAGCAATAACAGTTACAGCACAAGGATATCCAATTCAAGTTGGTGCAGGAGGTAGTGGTGTTCCAGCTCCAACAACACCTAACCAAGGTAATGATGGTAACCCTTCAGTTTTTTCAACAATTGTATCTACAGCTGGTGGAGGTGGTGGAGGTGGAGCAAATGTTCCAAATTTACCTGCTGGAAGACCAGGTGGTTCTGGTGGAGGTGCAGGAAATTCATCTGGTGCAGGAACTGCTGGTTCAGGAAATACTCCCCCAGTATCTCCTCCTCAAGGAAATAATGGTGGAGGTATTAGTCCTCCAGGAACAACTCCAAATTATGGTTCAGGTGGTGGCGGCGGAGCTACAGGTGCTGGACAAACAGGATCAAATTTATATGGTGGACCTGGTGGTAATGGTGCCACAACTTCAATCAATGGAACTCCAACAACAAGAGCTGGTGGCGGTGGTGGCGGTGTTTACGCTGGAGGTGTTCCTTTTGCAGGAGATGGTGGACCTGGTGGTGGAGGAGATGGTGGTGGAGGTTCAAGTAGAGCAGCTACAGCTGGGTCTACAAATACAGGCGGTGGTGGTGGAGGTCTTTCTTTCAGTGCTTGTACTTCTGGAAACGGTGGCTCTGGTATAGTAATAATAAGGTATAAATTCCAGTAGTTGAATGAATAAAATTTATAATATATAATAGGAGATAATTATGGCACACTTTGCAAAATTAGGAGCAAACGGAAAAGTTATTCAAGTATTAACACTTGATAACAAAGATATGTTAAATGCTGACGGAGTTGAAGACGAAGCAGTAGGTCAACAATATTTAGAAAGACATAATAATTGGCCTGCACAAATGTGGATTCAAACTTCATACAATACAGCAGGTAATCAACATAAAAACGATGGAACTCCATTCAGAGGAAACTATGCAGGGATTGGTTATACTTGGGATGAAGATGATCAAATTTTCTGGCCTAAAAAACCATATGCTTCATGGGTAAAACATATTGCAACTGCATCTTGGAAATCTCCAATTGGTGATGCTCCTGCTTTAACTCAAGAACAAGAAGATCAAAATACAGCTGGAACTCATTCATGGGGTTACAACTGGAATGAAGATGGTCAGTCTTGGGATTTGACAAATAGTCTAGCTTAATATACTAGTCATGTTGGTGGCATGCAAAAAAGAATCTTAACAGAACAAGCTTTATATTACGGTGATGTTTCAATGCCGAAAGGTTTTGAAATAGATCGAGATAAGTTATCAGGCGATATTTTACAATCTACATTTACAGATTCAGAGTTTCCATTTTCAAGAACTTGGGACATGTTGAATACGTATATGCGTGAGCATATAAATTTAGAATATGGTTTCCAACTTGTAAATAAAAGAACTTGGGGTGATATGTACAAACCCAATCAACAGACAGAACCATTACTTAATATTGATCCAGTCGATTTAAGAAATTCACCAGACTATACATTACTCTATGGTGTTAAAACTAATAACTGTTTTGTAAGAATATTCTATGATGATAATAGAAGAAAAGGAAGAAGTTGGGATATAGAATTAAAAGATAATATGTTTATTATGTTTCCATCAACTAATATGTATTATCTAAACAACAGGCAGAAAGATAGTTTGAATTTTGTTCAAACAATAACTTATGAATATATATAAAAATTTTATAGATAAAAAAGAATGTGATAAAATTAAAGAAGTTTTTTTAAGTAATACTTTTCCTTGGTATTATATATCTAAAAAGGTTGAATTTACAAATGACACATCTTTTTTAAGTCATACTTTTTTCAAAGACGGTAAAGTATCTTCTTCTGATATAGGTTTAATAAAATCAATAATAGAAAAATTAAAAATTAAAAAATTAATTAATGTAAGAGCTAACTTAACTTTAGATGGTAAATTTAAATGTAGTTGGCATGTTGACAAATTTACACATAATTTAAAATATAAGACTGCTATTTATTATGTAAATACAAATAATGGTTACACTGAATTTAAAGAACAAAAAGTAAAATGTGAAAAAAATAAAATAGTTATTTTTGATGCAAATAAAAAACATAGGGGTATAGGTCAGACAGATACAAAAACAAGAATGGTAATAAATTTTAATTATGAACATATCTAATTATTACTGGTATTTCACTTCAGCAATACCACCAAAACTATGTGATGACATTATTAAATATGGTTTATCACAAGCAGAAACTATGGCAAGAACTGGTGGTTATGGAGATAGAGAATTATCAAAACAAGAAATTAAAGATATGAAACGTAAAAGAAATTCAGATTTAGTATGGCTCAATGATCCATGGATATATAAAGAACTTCACCCATATATTCATCAAGCAAATAAAGCTGCAGGTTGGAATTTTGATTGGGATCGATCAGAGTCTTGTCAATTTACTAAATATAAGTTAAATCAATACTATGATTGGCATTGTGATTCTTGGGATAAACCTTACGATAAACCTAATACTCAGGAATATGGTAAAATAAGAAAGCTTTCAATGACTTGTCAATTAACTGATGGGTCTGAATATACAGGTGGTGAACTAGAATTTGATTTTAGAAATTATGATCCTCATATGAGAGAAGAAGCTAAACATTTAAGGCAAGCAAAAGAAATACTTCCAAAAGGATCTATTATTGTATTTCCTTCATTTGTATGGCATAGAGTTAAACCTGTAACGAAAGGAGTGCGATATTCATTGGTCATGTGGAATCTTGGATATCCGTTTAAATAATGCAAATAACAGAATATTTTAAAACACCAATATGGATTGAAGACAAACCAGAGTTTGTTAAATCCTTAAACAAAGCATCTAATCAATATATTAAAGATGCTAAAAAAAGAGAAAAAGAATTTATTAAAAAGCATGGTGACTTTGGAAGAAGTTATCATTCAACACCACTTACAATGGATAATAACTTTTTAGATTTTAGAAACTATGTCGGTCAAAAGTCTTGGGAGTTTTTAGATTGGTGTGGTTTTGATATGCAACAGTACACAACTATGTTTAGTGAGTTATGGGTACAAGAGTTTGCTAAAAATGGTGGTGGTCATCATTCAGCTCATATTCATTGGAATCAACATGTATCAGGATTTTATTTTTTAAAATGCTCTGATAAAACTTCTTATCCAATATTTCATGAACCAAGAACAGGTGCACGAGCTACAAAATTAAAAATGAAACCTGGTAATGGTATATTTCATGGAACTGAACTCGTACATTTTAAACCAAAACCAGGCACACTCATTATCTTTCCAGGGTACATGGAACATGAATATGCAGTCGATTTTGGTGTAGAACCATTTAGATTTATACATTGGAACATTCAAGCTGTACCGAAAGAGATGGCTAAGGATGTCGTTTAAGAAAAATAAATATACAGTTATTCGTCAAGCAATCTCAAAAGATTTAGCTGCATTTGTTGCAAATTATTTTAGTATGAAAAAACAAGTATTAGATACATGTAGAAAAGCTAGATATATTTCTCCTTATGAAACTTTACTCGGTTATTATGAAGGACAAGATGAACAAATACCAAATACTTATTCTTCATATTCAGATATTGCGATGGAAACATTATTATTAAAGTGTCAGCCTGTTATGGAAAAAGCAACAGAATTAAAATTATATCCTGCATATACTTATGCAAGAATTTATAAAAAAGGTGATGAACTTAAAAGACATAAAGATCGATTTAGTTGTGAAATATCTACTACAATGAATTTAGGTGGTGACGATTGGCCAATATATCTTGAGCCTGATTCTACAAAAGGTGGAGTCAAAGAAGGCATTGGATATGTATCTGATAATACTAAAGGTATTGAAGTTAATTTAAAACCAGGAGATATGTTAGTATATTCTGGTTGTGAATTAGAACATTGGCGAAAACCATTTAAAGGTAAGGAATGTATTCAAGTTTTCTTACATTATAACAATCGTAAAACACCAGGTGCAAAGGACAACATGTTTGATAAAAGACCTCACCTTGGTCTTCCTTCGTGGTTTAAGCGATGATATAATATTGTGATGGAGGCAGTGGCACCACCAATCACCCCACTGTCTCCTTTACAATATTAGGAGTTTAAATTGCTTGGTATAACCGCCCTATCACAATCGCCGATATCCTCTCTTGGAGGAACTAATGTTAATGTAGCTGTTACAGGTGAACAATTAACAAGTAATACAGGTGCAACTACAATACAAGCAAATGCAAATGTATTTTTAACAGGAATTCCATTAACCTCTACGGTAGATGATGTAACTGTTGCACTAAATACACCTGTTAATGTAACAGGTGAAGATTTAACAATTAATCTTGGAGATGAAACAGTTACTGCAGGTGCCACAGCGGTTTTAACTGGAGAACAATTAAATTGGACAATAGGAACTTTTTCAATTTCTGCTGATGGTAATCAAAGCATTATTGCTGGCCCTGAACAAGAATTAGAAACCGATACAGGTGCAATATCTGTACAGGCAGATGCTAACGTAAATGTTACAGGAGAAAATTTAACAACAAACTTAGGTGATGAAACTATACAAGCTAATGCTAATGTAGATGTTTCAGGAGAAGCTTTAAATACAGATACAGGATCTGTGTCTATAACTGCAGGAGCCTCAGCTCAACCAAGTGGCGAAGAATTAACTTCTACTACAGGAGATACAACAGAAACAGGTACTGCAAATGTTGATGCTACAGGTTCTGAAGCATTAATAAGCTTAGGGGATGAAACTGTATCTATAGATGTAGATGTAGCAGTTACAGGTCAAGAATTGACCACGGCCGAAGGCTCAGTAACTGTTGACTTAAACACTCCTGTAGATTTAACAGGACAACAATTAAATACTGCATTAAATACTCCATTAATTACAGCATGGTCTAATGTAGATCCTGGAGTAACTAATACTTGGACTGAAGTGGATACTCAAGATACTAACATTTGGACTGAGGTTGATATCGCAGCTTAGTAAGGATATAATAAGGCATGGCTTCTACATATTCTGCAGATCTTAAATTAGAACTTATGGCGACCGGTGAAAATGCTGGTACATGGGGAACTAAAACAAACACAAATTTAGAACTTGTCCAACAAGCAATTGCAGGCTATCAAGCAATTGATGTAGCTTCAGCTGATGTAGCATTAGTAATGTCTAATGCATCTATATCAAATGCAAGAAACATGGTTCTCAATTTTACAGGAACTTTATCAGGTAATAGAGTTGTTACTATTCCTGATTCAATAGAAAAATTTTATATATTAAAAGATGGTACAACACATTCAGGAAATACTTTAACTTTTAAAACTGTATCAGGTACAGGTTTTACATTAGACGAAGGTAAAATTCATGCAGCATATTCTGATGGTACAAATGTAAATGAAGTTGCTTTAAACACATTAGGCGGAACTATTGGTACTGCACAAATTGATGATGATGCAGTGACAAATGCTAAAATAGCTGATAACGCAGTAGACTCAGATCAAATCGCAGCCGATGCAGTTACAAATGCTAAAGTTGCAGCTGATGCTATAGACACTAATCAATTAGTTAATGATGCAGTAACTGCTGCAAAACTTGAAAGAAAATTCACTATAAGTACATCTTCCCCTTCAGGAGGCAATGATGGAGATATTTGGTTTAAATATTCATAGGAGTTTAAATGGCTAATACCTATGGGAAAGTATCGGGAACATTTCAAGAGATAGAAAATGCTTACGGTAAAGTATCAGGCACTTGGCAAGAAGCTGACGAGATATATGCAAAAGCATCAGGAACTTGGGAATTAGTTTTTGCAGCATTTACACCAGGTGCAATTCAAACATTAAGTTCTGGTTCAGGAACTTTTACAGTGCCTCAAGGTGCTAACGCAATTCATATTC
>Ga0208767_1000598_pt1 | contig 29966 bp, 27 predicted proteins | sample VirMetDEL_Mar_21_FD_184514 | JGI IMG/M metagenome (GOLD analysis project Ga0208767, IMG submission 184514) | Aqueous microbial communities from the Delaware River and Bay under freshwater to marine salinity gradient to study organic matter... | ecosystem: Environmental > Aquatic > Marine >... | reverse complement strand
GAAGCCCCCTAACTTTTTGTAGGCAGACCCAGTCTTGCCTGCGTCTTGATCTCTTCTACACTGACTACCTTTGCAGCGCTTCGCAATTCTCTGAAACAATCCCTCAGTTGGTCTTTGCCTAGCATCTCTGGCTCTGCCCCTCAACTGCTCCTTTTTCTCCTTCGTGCCTGGTGCGCCCTTTGGCATTTTTCTCAGGTACTTTCTCTTAGCCCTGATGTCTTTTTTATCCTTGACTCTATCCCTGTTACGTTCACGCCTTGCTTTGTATCTAGCCGCTTTCTCAGAGAGCTGCTCAGTACGACTACGTGTCCGACCTATATCTCTAGGGCTAGTGTAGTCTTCAATCATGTACTTAACACCGTACTTCTCCTCGCCTGGCATGGCAAACATAGGAGTCCCGGACTCTACAATCTTTTGAGCACCAGTACCTACACCACGTCTGTCAGCACGTCTGCGCTCTGAGGCCAATGGGTCTACTGCGTCAGACTTCCTAAACTTTCTGCGCATAGCACGCTCATGCATTCTAATTGCACGACGCTCAGTCTTGTCGTCGTACCCTTCCATGCGTGCTTCAGAGCTAGCTTCTTTTAGACCAAGAGCGTACTGTTCAGACTTCTCTGCTGCAGACAACTCATCACCAGCTTGATATCTAAGACGACGCTTGCGTCTATCCTTCAATGACTTTGCTTTTCTCTTTGCCATGTTACTTCTTCTTTTTCCATGAAACCCTTGCACTAGATTTCTTTCTTTTCATGCCTGCGCTAGTGCATGCAGACATTGTGGGGCGGCATGCTGGGTAGCCTGTCTTTCTACTCTTGCCTGTATTCTTTCTACCGCAAGGCACAAACTTGCCTGCGGCTTTAGAAGCTTTACAGTCTACCCAGCCCTTGCCTGAGTTTCTGCTAAACCACTTACGTAAGTTTTCGCTACCGCTCATTTCTTTTTCTTTTTGTTGCCCCAGTTCTTAGCACCGACCTTACGGCACTTAGAAAGAGCGCCAGATGCATATGCTGAAGGCCAGACTCTGTATCTAGACTTGACCTTGTGATAGCACGCATCTCGCTTAGCCCCACCCTTTTTGTATTCTAGGGTTGGGTAGTTCATCTCTTAGATCTCTTACGACGGTCCTTCATACCGCCCTTGCCGAACAGTGAGCCAACTGCTGGTCCTGAAGGTCCTTGGCCTCTAGCAGCTTTCTTTTTGGCCTTAGCCTCTTTCCTTGCTGCTCTCTTGGTAACCTTAGCGCTGTCCTTTTCAAGACCCTTGAGCAAGTCTGAGGTAGTCTTCTCCACCAAGAATGGTGACTTTGGCTTAGTAACCTTCTTCTTTTCCTTAACGTTAGGAGATGTCATGTCACCCTCCTTGTACTTCATCATTCCATTCTTCCCCTTCTTGATGACACCGCGGCCCTTCAAGATATCAGCTTGTGTTACCTTGCCGTCACCAGTCAAATCAGGAAACTTCTTGCCTTTGCTTTTAAAGTCACCAGCCTTCTTCTTCATCATGCCTTTCTTGGCAGCAGCAGGAGGTCCAGCAGATGGGCCACCACCCATTACGCCTGCGACTTTGTTTGCCATTCCAAGTCCCTTACCAATCTTCTGCATTGTGGGATTGTCAGACTTCTGCATAGCTCCTGCAGCAAGTCCTGCTACTGGGCCAGCAAGTGCTCCAAGCATTGCTTTCTTTCTAGGCTTCTTCTTAGGGTCTACTCCGGGCTTCACCGCTCCGAACTTCAGTCTCTTAGGACCTTTAGACATGTAGGATGCTTTTCCTTTTTTCATTGTTTTAGTTTTTAGGATATGATTCCCAGAACATCTCTGTTTATAAGAGCCACTATTTCATTGACCTTATCTATAATCTCCTGCTGAGTTGCAGAGGAATCAAGTTCTGTTATTGCTTGTTGAGGTGATGCCATTACACTACGAGTGATACAGTTGATTGAAAGGTGAGGTACACTATCGCAGAGATAGTAGCATCGTCAAGTCCTACTGTGAATAGAACATAGTCTCCCTCACTGAGTGATGATGTGGTGGTGACGTCATGTGCTAGCCACCCACCTGTTGTATTGTTGGATGTAAACTCTTTGTCTGCTCTCAGCGTCCAAGACGTGGACCCAACTGTAGACCCGAATGAAGACACGCTCCATATCTGAGCTCTGTAGTTTTGAGAGTATCCTGTTGAGTTTACAGGCTTGTGGTTAAAGTCCCACCTGACCTTACCATCCGCAGGCACTCTGAAGGACAAGCCCCCATAAGTATTGGATATGCTCTGAGTGGTGGTATCTACTGTACCCGTATCAACGGTGTCCCAGACCTCAGTATTCCACAAGTAGTAGCTAGTACCAAATGAGCTGTTACCGCAGATTATTGTCCTGTTGCCATCGTCTGCATCAAACTGAAATCTACCAGCTAGCGTACAGATGTTTGTTGTATTGATGGAGTCAACCTGCTCAGGGACACCGCTAGAATCCCCAACCCAGATCTTGCCTTGTGCTAGATTGGGGAGGTCATTGGATCTACCAATAGCCATAACTACAATCTCCCCGTTGTTGGCATTGCTTCTACCGACCTTACCTACGTTCTGTATTAGGTTTGTACCAGTAGGCTTTGTTGCAGTAAGACCACCTGTTGCAGCAACATAGAGTACATCTCCTTCAGAGAAGCTGCTTGTGTCAACATCATCAAGACTACCTATAGCAGTGGCTTGACCGTTACCGTTTGTTGAGTAGTCATCGAATGCCAACCCAATAGATGGCATCTTGGCAGAATCAGCAGCATCTGCTTTTGCTACGGTGATTCTATTCTGACCATTGTTGTAACCAGTGATGTACAGTGGATCACCCTTAGTGACAGCCTCATCAAATCTGACCTCGAGGGTTACTCTATCTGCATAGTCCCACTCTGCATCATAGTCAGTCCCGCTTACCTTCCTAAGGACTTGAAACTGAGATCCTCCAGCAGGTAGGCCTGTAGCAGCATCCTCAGTAACTTGGAAGGTTATTGAGTTTATTGAGGTTACAAGAGGAGATTCAAAGGAAGGTTCTTGTTTTGGGACTCTACCATCCTTCTGCCTAGTACCCCCAGCTAGAGATACATTTGAGTACAGCAGTGTCCCTGCACCATCTCTAGCTTGTGCTGATATTGCTATGCAGGCTTCTTTCTCATTCCCCGCAGTAACTGCAAGCTCTACTTTTGCTGTAGTCTCTGTCCCATCTTGGTAAGTTCTAAACGTAAGCAGCACTGCACCACTTGACGCATAGGTAACTGTTTTCAGTTCCTCTGTGTCAAATGATGCAAAATCAGATGCTGTTCTTATGAATATGAACTTAGACATAGAATTAGTCCGTGTATATGACTATGTATTCCAACACAGTGTCAGCCACATCGGCCTTGACCATGATGTCTGACTCAGCAGAGTATGGGAGAATGATTGACTGTCCACCAGCAAGGTATCCAAGTGTTGCATCGGCAGTACCATCTTCATCCCCATCAAGCTTGATTGCAACAGCCTCTGTGAACGTGATGGATGATGGATCGGTTGACAGGTTCTTAATGAACACATATGCCAGTTGGTTCTCACCAGTTGCATCGAAGTCACTAGCATCGACAAGTACTTCGTCTGAAGTACCAATCTTGACTCTAGCCAAACCTGTTGACAAGTCCAGTCCTGCTGTGCCGTCTGTGGTGAGTGAGAATGACGCACCAAGAGCTACATTTGACGTAGTAATGTCGCTGTTAAGTGCAAGTTTTATAGTTGAAGTTGCCATGATTATGAGTCTATTTGTTTACGAGCTAATATCAGCTTTATCTCAGCGATGTCTGAAGCAAGCTGCTTCAGAGTAGCATGAACTTCATCGTTCTGTCTCTCTAGGGCTATAATCCTAGACTTGTTCTTGCTTATCTCCTGAGTGAGCTTTACGTAGGTACCTACGAGACCACCAGCCAGTATGATAATTTGATATAGATTAAGGGTATCTAGTTCCATTATTTCCAATTACTGCACGATCCGCATCTCCAGACACGAAGTGACTTGTTTATTCTTGAGTTAGGGTCTCTTGCTGTTTTGGCGCTGGTTAGTCTTCTCTTCATGCCACACATCCGCTTGCAGAAAGAGTTGCGCCTCTTACCGCCTTTGGGTTGTGGTGGCTTTATATTTTTGCCCTGGGCACGCAGTGATGCTCTACCCTTGGCATTAAGTCCTCCCTTAGGATTCTTACCTTCTTTTCTTGTCCAAGCTCCTGATGCCATAATTCTTTCTATTAGGGTATATCTGGGATTACAACTATGTCCTCCTCATACCAATCTCCATCAACATCAGTTACTAGAGCACGCATCTGAGCATAGGTGTATGTGGTTTTTCCGATCAGTGCTGCCGGGGTACTACCTCTCCAACTTAGTATGCAGTTTGTACCATCAGTAGATCTCCTAACATCTTCCACAGACGTCTGGCAAGTAACGGCTACAAGCTGTTTAGTCAGCTCTGATGTAGGTATTATAGTGTAAGTCTTCATGAGTTGTATGGCAATGTCTCACTGACTGCTGACAAGTATGTTGGGTCATTAATCTCCGTTCCATCAGCGTAATTTTCAGCTGAGTCTTCTGTGTTGTTCTCAAATCTGTACCACCACATCAGCTTACCTAGTCCTACATCACCCCACGTAGTTAGGTCTATTAGATTGTTGTACATGTAAAGTACATTGGCTGCGGAAATCTCTGTCTTGAATAGCGACATTTCGTCTATATCCACTGGATCATAGTTTGCCGATCCTAGCAACTTGCCAAGGAACATACTTCCAGTTTCAAGCAAGTCACCGCTGTCATTATAGTTGAGGCTGAGTGCTAGAGCTCGTCCGTCTAGGTACAGTGACGTAGACCAGTTTGTAGACCTTGTAGACGTTACGGTAAACATGTGCCACGTATCATCAGAAATAGTGATAGGTGCGGAAGTAAGTATTACAGGACCTCCATTGGCAGCGTAGAAGTTTATAGATGTACCGCTACCACTAACAAATACTCTAGTGTAGTTAGTAGTTGTGCCCATGTTCCATATCTCAGTGTTAGCGTTGGCATCTATATCAGCGATTCTAAACCAGATATTGAATGTGAACTGGTTATCAGCGTTGACGTCAGCAAATGCTGTTGCTGCGGCGGGTGATCCAATAAAACGAACAGTCTGATCTACACCATCTAGAGATATAGCGAACTTATTCTCTACAGATGACCCACTACCAGAAGTACCACCCTGCCTAAACAGGGTTGGTATGGACATGCTTCCTATGCTGTTAGGACCAAACATCAGTCACAGCTGTAGTAAGCCAGTACCTTAGCACCTGAAGTAAATGCTACACTTGCAAAGTCCCCGAAGATTGTTACACCTGCAGGTATTGCAAAGTCTACTGCATCCTCAATGTTGGAGGTGCATGCAGAGACATCCAGTGTGGACTCTGCTATAGCCTGTACAGCTGAGAATGGTCCTGAGTGCTCGCTGGTATCATCTATGAAAATGACACCGCAATCCCCTACACTAGCTCTATCTTTGATAGACTTCAGCAGTCTTTCTTCTTTTGTTTGAAAAGCCATTACTGTTGTGGTTTATTGTCTTGTTGTTTATCATTCTCCGTATCTGGGAAAGTGCCCATCAACAGTTTTAATTCACCCCCGATCACACCTTGGTTGATCGCAGAGATCATGTCCGCAGGTAGAGGGTATGGACTTTGATCATCATAACAAGGTCCATTGTTACAGGTATTGAATTTGAATACCTCTTCAGGGTCTTCAAAAACTCCTCTAACATTTATTGCCTCCAAGCCGTTAGGATTGTAGACGTAAATATACTCATCAATTACGTAGTATTTGCTAAGTCCAGAAGTATATTTATCATATTGTAGGTATTCTACCTCATAAGGTTCTACTCTAGGAATAGTTCCTGTACCATCAGGTTTACCTATGTACGTAAAAGCGTCCTTGAAATTGAATCTAACTGTCCTAGGCATTTTCGTGTTTGTTCTATACACTGGACAATCAGTGGGTAGATTGCAGCACTTACTACCATCCACCTTTATCAGGTTAATACAACCTAGATCTTGTTCTATAGTTTTAGAGACGTGCCCATTGCGAGCATAGTCTCTACGTATTAACATAGCACGATAGTGCTTAATGTTAAACTTGATCTGATCTAACGAGATATTCTCGTCATTGCTTGATCTACCCCCACGAACAAGGTTCAGAAGGTTGTATGCCATTTCATCCAAAGTCATCGAACTGATCTTTTGCTTTCACTAATTCTGCGCACTTCTCGTACTCTTCTGTATCTGCGAAGTACTGTATAATATCATCGATGACCAATGTGAACGTTTCAGGAGCTGTTGGATCAAACGGCAAGAAGATCATGTCCTCTGCTTTGTCCAGCAACTCCTTAATGGTGAGCTTGCCTGTAGCTACTTCATAAGCATTTCTATAGGCCTCATCCAATATCTCCATCTCCTCTTCGGCAGAGGCTAGGGAGTCTTCATCATGTTCATCTTCAAACTCTAACATTTGCTTGTAAATATCCTTCAAGTCCCTTGAACTTATTCCATATATATGCTTGCCCTGTTCGTTTAGCTTCATACCCCATTTGCTTATGCCATTCATCGTTAGGACAAATAGAAGGTATGAACCGTACTTTGATACCTCTGTACTCATTTACCATTTCTTTGTGAAGATGCCCGCAGTGTACCTCGCGGTGCTTAGTACGCGCAAACATTTCTGGTTTTTCAGTTGCCATTATGAGTGGCATGTCTGCAGGCTTCTCCTTGTCTCCGTGGGTAAACATCAACATGTTGTCTCCGTACTCGTAGTACTTGCGAGAGCTGTAGCTGTTATCCACTTTGACATTGTCATCATTCCTGTACCATCCTGCTAGCACATCTCCTGCATAGAACATGCGCTCGTAGTCATGGTTGCCTGATACAACGATCACATCTACAGGAGCCTTCTTCTTCAAGAAGTCTATTGCACTTGTCATCAGTTGCCAGTAGCCTCTGAAGGTATCCTTCCATCCTCCGGAATCCTGTTGTGGTGTTCCTTTGGTGGTGGTACCTCTCATCCCCTCTGAGTTCATACCATCATTCCCAATAGGGAGTATGAACTTCTCAATCTCAAGCCCCGCTGCTTTCTGTACAAGCTCTTCCACAACCATCAGGTATTGCATCTCTATCTGTGTGAGACTCAAATCATGAAGCTTGCCGTAGTGAATGTCTGGGAGTGATATCTCGTATGCCACTGGCTCTACGATTGGTTTACGCTGTATTCTTTCAACCGTGGGGCTGTAGGTTGCAGCGAAGCGTTCTATCTCATCTTTGATAGCTTCAACGCTCATAGACTCTCCTTTGGTAACAACTGAGAATCTCTGTTGTCCAGACACCGTCTGCCAGAACTTTACACTGGAAACATCGGACGGGGTGATGCCATTCTTGTCAAGGTATGATTGGAACTCAGTGATAACGCTGTTGTTGTCGTTATCGTTATCAATGCTTTCCTCTCCACGAGCTAGCTTTCTAGCTTCGTACAACGCTGTCTCACAATCTTCGATAGGGCAGTTAAGTCTCTCAGATAGTACGTCAGCGCTTTTCTTTAGATAACCAGGTTTTTCTGTTAAGAAGTCCTTGATTTCATCTATAGTCATTTATTATAGTTTTTGGTTTGCGTATGCTTTTCGAAGGATCTCCCTCCGAAATAGGCACCTATCACAGTGATAAGCACCAGTTGTAGCAGGTCTACCCAGGTGTCCTTGACGTCAAAGGACAATGCCCCTGCATCAATGAACACCATGATGATGGTAGATACTACAAGAAAAGCCAGTACCAGCGGGCGTATATTCTTGCTAAGCCATGTCCCATTCTGCATATCTGCAGCCCACCTAGCAGTAATCTCTTTTTCAAGATCAGCCTCGTGATTGAGAATAAGCTGCTTGAGCTTACGCTTTGCTTCTTTGCGTTCTTCGTCCGTAGTGATAACCTCATCGAGTATATCTCCAGCTTGTCCAAACAACGAGCCCAGTATGGCCTTGATCCCACTCATCGCATTGGGGTCAATATGTACTCCAGCTTCACACCGTCAGAGTCGTTAGAGAATACCTCCAACTTGTCTGTAGCTGCGTCACAAATCCAGGGGAAGTAAGTAAATTCCCCTGAATTCAGTGACATCACAGCATCTCGTGTGCCGTTGTTGTTGAATTGTATAGTGATCTTTTTTCCTGCAGCCGTAGCTGTGTTCCGCAAGAACACAAAAACTCTGTTTGCAAAATCACCAGTCTCATCGGAGTCGTAGTAGTCTGTACCGCTAGCGACTTCGTAAGGGCTGCTACCGCTGGTAGCCTTGATGACTCTGACATTGTTTTCGACCAGGTTTTCGACTGCGAATACCTTGTCGTGTCTTTGAGCAACAGAGTTCCTATATAGGTTGGAGGAACGTAAAGTGAATCTTGTATTTAGTGTACCCATTATTCTATAATTTCGAGGAGGCTCTCGACCTGTTCCCCTGTAATGTCTTCAGGCAGCTGCTGCTCTTTGATTGGATGTAGAGTAACTTCTGCGATGCTGTCGAGTAAATCATTGATATCATCCATCTGCTTTTTCCTAGCTTCGATGAGTTCTTTGTTCTCCTCTTCCAGAGCTTCGATCTCCTCAGACTTTTCTTCCTTGGCGAGCTCGTGAACTTTCACAGAGAGTTCCTGGAACTCAGGTGTTGGGATTGCAGCTCTCTCGATTGGATCAAGAATGAGGCGAAGCTCCTTCATGTTCTTACCGACAAGCACAGCGAATCGTGAGCCCTTGATGTCCTTTACTGCTTCGAGTCCTTTGTACAACGTGAGCAGATCTCTGTTAGTGAGGTTAAACTTTTTCATAGTGTTTAGGTTTTAATGGTTTTCGCAAATTTACGTCGTAGTGTTTATAATAAAAAAGTGGATCTTGGCTACACCACTAGTTGCAGCAGATCCAGGATTTGTAAGTCTTATTATGCAGCTACCCGCTGATGGTGTGTCTGCAACATTTGCTATGAGTGTAGCACCATCTGCTTCTATAGCAACTGCAGCACTCTGTATGCTCAACAAGATAACAGAATTAACTGCTATGTTTGAGTTTGTGAAAGTGAAAGATTGCTCAGCACCACCTGCGATTGTTGTAGCATGCAGTGAGATTATCCCAGCAACAGCATTCAGGGTTACACCCGTAGTAATGCTAGTAGACTGAGTTACTGCTGATGTACCCTTCATCACGAGACCCTCATCTGTATCAATTGTGAGGCTGCCTTCGTTGATCGTTACATCGTAGCTGCTATCAACAGTGAGTGCATCAGTACCAGCAACTTTGAGGACAACAGTTCCATCAGAGCCACTGCCTGCTTTTGCTCCACCCTCTATGTAGACAGTACCACCATCTGCGTTTCCTGCTGCAGCACCACCTTTTACAGTAACTGAACCACCATCGTGGGCATCACCGTTTGTAGATCCTGCGATAGTAAGTGCAGGAGATGCTCCTGATGAGGAGTTTCTAAGCTTCAAGGTCTGAGCAGAAGATCCTGTGCTATTTCCAAGTTCTACATCACCGTCTACGTTCAGCGTGCTTGTGAAGTATGCAGATGAGTCACCAATGTATACGTGGTCGTTGGTTGTACTAAGTGACAACCCCTGGGTAGTAGTACCAGAGCCAGTGATAAACCCACTACCAATATCGATAGCGTTGTCGTTGGTCTCAATTGTAGCAGTAGCGCTGATAGTGTTTACTGTAGGCTTAGCCCACTTAACACCGTTAGCTTGAGCAGAATCTGCAGTCAATACAAAACCTGTAGTCCCAACTGTCAATGAGGTTGGGGCAGTAGAAGCTGATGTACCTACAACTATTGATCCTTTGGGCATTGCAGCTATTGCTTGCAGTGCACCAGTACCGTTGCCGTACAGTATTCCATACTGCGTCAAGGTTGTAGCGCCAGTACCCCCACTACCAATAGGGAGTGTACCTGTGTGGTGGCTAGTATCGCTAAGAGTCAATACGTTGCTACCCCCAGACTCTGACAAGAATCTAGCGCTTGTGTTGCTTGCAACGTTAAGATCAATGTTTGCTTGACTCAGCTCGATGACAATGTTCTTCTTTGCAGGATCTGCTGTGCTTACATCGGTTCTGATTTTCAGTGCCCCGTTGTCGTCATCGACATTGATTCCCTTGAAAATAAGCACAGACTTGTCTGCGCTTCTTGTGCTACTACCAATACCCCCACCTACGAATATATCTTGAACTGTAGTACCTGCTGTACCCTCAGTAACAGCACCGGTCACCTTACCACTCTGCAGTGTTGGGAGAACGTCATTAAGGCCAATCCTAGTAGAACTTCCAGAGTCTACGTTACTCAAGAGCAAGTACTCTCTGCTGGTGTTACCAGACTTGTCGATTGTTCTAAGTTCGTTTATACGTTTAGCCATTAGATTATAATTTCTTGACCATCAGCCCCCAATATACCAGAGAGTCGGTCACCGTTAGAGTTGTCTTTAGGATTAAGATAGTTGTCCAATTTCTTTGGATCTATCAGGTTGGTTGGTTCTGTTTGGGTTGGTGTGTTCTCTACCGAGCAGGCCGTACACATACGAGTCATGAACTCGTAGAAGGTCTGCAAGTACTTTTCATCACCAGTTGCAACGTTTGTCTTGGTCTGAAGCCTGTAGCTGTAGCAACGCTTCCAGCCTGACTGTGGCAGTCCTGGGTGCAATCCAAGTGGGGCTATGTCTCTCTCAGCTATGTAGAAGTTCTGAGTCATAGTACCCTGCTTGAGCCTATTGTACAACACCATGTTGCCTTTGGTGTACCCGTCATTCCCGTTCCAGATTCTTCCACCACCTGACAACCAATCAGCCTGACAGTCTTTGACCATAGACCTTTGCTTGGAGTCATTGAACAGTGCCTGGTCACAGTTGAACAAGCAGTCAAGGAGATTGCCCTCCAGACCACCCATGAACAGGTAGCTAATCAATGAAAGCTTGATAATGTCCTCTCTCTCGTACTGAGATCCAGCCTTGAGTCTGAACATCAACCTCTTGCCCTCATCAGACATGCACTGGAATGCTTGTTCCTGTACAATAGAGAATCCTCCGGCCTGTCCAGCGAACGTACATGGCACCTCTACAGGTGGGTCAATAATAAGAACAGGGGGATCTGAAGTAATTTCTCCTGTCTCTTCTTCCTCCGGACAGTTACCCAAAATCACACATGGTGGTGGTGGGGGCTCACAGTCATCGGGAGTAGGACATGGGTTTGATATAACTGGGTCACACTCTGGATTCTCAGGATCTGGACATATAGAAGTCTGCTGACACTCTACATCAACCGCTGGATCACATGGTTCCCCAGTTATACAATCTGGATCATCGATTGGGTCTGTGCATGAGCAGTAGTCACATATCAAGTTGTTTGACGCATCAAGTGGTGCATCAGGGTTGTAGTTGCAAGCATTTGGATCTGTGCACTCACCCTCTGACCCAGTAGTAGGATCACAAATAATCTCCTCTACCCTACCTGTCTTGTACTTGTATCTACCACTTGCGGGCAGATTCTCTTGTGCATCTGTACAGTCTATGCAATCCTCATCATCTGGATTGTCATCGCAGAAGGATGGGGGCTCTTCACAGCTACCATCATCGATTGTAGCATCTTCGTCGTAGTTGTCTGCTTCAGGATCTGTGCATCCTGGGTTCCAAGGATCACACAAACCATCATCTCCTGGATCAAGACATGGTGGAATGCAATCATCCTCTGGAGGATTCATGGTTATGGTGGTGGTCTGTATTGAGCTTTCATACAAGAGTATGTCCGCTGTGGTACAGTCCGCCAGGTTATCCGAGATGTTAGGGAGGTTCGGAACAACAAGCACGTAGTACGTACCTGGGATCAATCCCCCGTTCATGTTGCCTGCATTCTCGAACGTAACAGTGTAAGAAGACTGGCCTGGATTGGTGTATTGAAGAGGACTCCAGTATCCCACTCCGTCGATTACGATTGGGTTCTCAACATTTGCATCAGGGTATGATTGGAATGTAAGAGCCAGTGAGTCCAAATAGCTATTCACGAAGCTGTACAAAGACTGGCCCCCAGGTATACCCAGCACAACTGCAAAAGAGTCAACTGCGTAAATGTCTGGGGTGTAGTCTACAGTAACTGTAATTGAGCCTGTGCTTGTATTCGGTACTGGGACTTCATACTGCACAACCTGTCCACCAACAACCACTTCCACCAGCTCACATACGGACTCCATGTTTACAGATGTAACCGTAGCGTCAAATACGGGGTTGCTGATTATCTCTTCACCGCACCCACCATCATCACACGTACCATCATCAATTGTTGCTGCAGGGTTGTATGTGCTGGAGGCTGGATCAGTACACCCAAGTATTACATCTGGGCACTCTGCAGTAAGGAATACATTGTGCGTATAGGTGCAGGGAGCATCTATACCCGCCTCTATCGCTGCTTCGGGGTATGGGTTAAGTATAGTTATTGTTATCAGGTAATCACCTTCCTCTGAAAGTCCCTCAAACGTATTCTGCCAAACATCTGGGAATCCTTCTCCCCCACTATTTGATGCCTCATTCTGGCTTTGCGTTATAACTTCACCACTTGGGGTAGTCAGCGAGACCGTATAGGTCATATTGGGGTTGAACTGGTATGAGTTGGTAAATGGATTCCACATACCATCTATCTGCGTGGTGATGTATCCGTCGGCATACCCGAACTGATACGCATCAGGCCCAGTCGATACAATGTAACCATTCGTCGCAAGATCTTCTAGATCATATGGCGGGCCGTCAGGCAAATCCCCAACGTTGATACACTGCAAATTTCCTTCAAGCGCACACGATGCTACGAATAACTCACACGATGTAAGTTCATCATCTATCTGATAGCATATACTAGAGTTGTCTGATACAGTTACACCAATGAATGGACCATCCCCTAGAGCACCATTGACTCCATTAAGAGATTGCAGGCCGTTGCTATTACTAGTGGTAGTGCACTTGTAGTTTTGTGACGCAGCTGTACTTACATCTGTAGTCAAGCTAAATATTGGGAAACTTCCCCCACTGAGGTTCCATGCCCACTCAAAGTTGGCCAATGCTGCAAAGTAGTAGTCGTTTCCTACAGAAGCACAGCTGCATATACCTGTCCAGAAGATACCGTTCAATACAAACTCTGACAGGTCTCCCAGATCATCATCACATCCTGTTGCCTCCAAACCGAGCTGGAACAGGTAAGGTTGCCCTGCAAGTATGTTGGTATTTTTGTATACCCCGTCTGTAAGAGTTGCAATGTTCGTCCACTCTGGGGCTTGAATTGTACCTCCCGTAGCCAAACTGTTGAATATAATTGTGCTTGTATCCACCAAAGAGTCTGGAGTGTCACCGCCAGACCCTCCATTGTAGATAGGATTTGACCAATCGATGCTACCATCGTTTATCATCCCATCGGTTAGTACTCTTATACGAAGTCTCCATGCAGTATAGTCATCTCCCCCGTCTTCCAGCAAAGAGAGTATATCATTCATTTGGAGTCCGGCACCTGTGTTGAGTACCTCTACTACAAACTTAGGCTTATCATTTTCCTCGGCCCACTCAGCAACTTCCCCTATCACGTGGTTGTCGCACAGAATAATTCCTCCACGGCGTGAACCGGGGCTTGTTATAAACACATCTTGCTCTGTCTCCGGAAGCCCGCCCGGGAAGTACGAAGCTGTGGTGTTATTGTCTGGGTGCTGTATAGTAGCAAGAGAGTTGTCACCTCCCACAAACTGGAAGCCTCCATGTCTAACCATTCCAAACCTCAAAGCCTGGAATGGGGATGAGGCGCTAGTGGCCTGAGTAGCGTTGAAGTCTAGGGATGATCCTAGGTAGAGATCGCTGCAGTCCTGACAAGACCCATCATTTGTAGTGGCGTCTGGGTTGTAGTTAGGTGCTGACGAGTCTGTACATCCCTCTATGATAGACTCAACTATGTCATCGACTACCTCCTCATCAATGTAACCATAGTTCAGGAAAGGCATGTGGAAGATATGCCTATCCTTCATCTTAAGCTGTCCAGCACTGGTGATCTGATTGTATGCTGGAACGTCGCCTCCACCAGCGGTGGTTGTGTAATTTTCCAGGTCTTCGTAGTAGCTAGAGCTGTATGCAATAGTTATGAAACTTCCCTTAAACCCTGAATATCCTATGCTCTCGGGTCTGCTATCCTCAGAAGCCTTGTACAGGCCATATGCTTGTCTCCACTTACTCGGTATTCCAGGGGCATTTACTGCTGAGCCGTAGACCGCATTGCTGTTACCTAACAGCGTACTGCTGTTCTCTGGGAAGATGTCTGGGAAGATGTCTGTGTTTGCAGCATCAAGCTCAACATCTACCTCTGCAGGATTGTCGTATACGTCATCGTCGTCTGCTACAATTTCTATCAGCAGCTGGTATTTGCCTGGGGCAGTTTCAGTAACACTGATGTTATCTACGTCATCGGCATCCTCCAGTACAACTTTGTACGAGTACTGGTTTACTCCTGCGGGACTCAACTGTGACAAAGGGCTGTATTCTATATGCCCAAACATCTCTAGAACTTTAGCAAGTCTCGCATCTACAGTGCCGGAGTTGGCAATTTTGCTGCCGTCATCTGTCTCAAACTCCCCAGTGCATGAGTTCTCATACCGCATTAGGAACCTAAAGCCGAGGCCCTGAGCTCCCTCAAAATTAAATGCTCCACCAGATAAGGTTCCTGAGTCGTAAATAGGATAGCCAGCACCAGTCTGAGCTGATAAGTTACCATTCTGATTCCAGGTACTTTGCTCAGTGCTTTGGTTGCTGATTATATTGTACATACCAGATACCACCAGACACTCATCTGTTCCTGCAGCTATAATGCCCTTGTCAAAGGGACTTAGGTTAAAAGGCTGGTACGTAGGCAGGTGATAGTTTATATAGCTCCCCGGAATTATTTGTCCCTTATATAAATTGTTAGAAGCAGTAAACACGTCATTCCCATCACCATCGTTTGTCTGAGTTCTAGCAGTCATGTTAGGTGCTGCCAAATCCATAGGATAGCTGCTGTTAGAGCCCAGTCCGTTTGCGGTTGAGTACGGGTATGGGAATACAGCCCCTAGAGTGCTTCCGTTGCCGTATGAACCATTCTCATTGTCATTGAGTAGGTTTACATTCCCAACACTCAACAGGAACGGGGTGGAGCCTTCTTTTCCTGCGTAGTAATCTGTTATTATCTGACTGTCAGAATTCTCAAGAGAAAGAGACTGCGGTAAACCATTTACTGATCCTTCCTTGTAGGTACTACCAACAGGGTGGTTCGTGACAAGGCTGTACCTCTCATTTTGATAATCGCCACTTATGGCTATACCGTCTTTTACAGGGGCATATCCGTAGAGCATGAAGGATATGTCATTTGCAAACAGCTTACTTATCCCATTCTCGTCCATGGGGTCGCCGTTCTTAAATGCCTTCCTAGCCTCCTTTACTGCAATTTCTGCATCAGCAAGTCCGTTCGGAGATCCTCCAATGTATTGGTTTCCTCCTATCAGGTTGTTGTATAGTTCTGCATTGAGGCCTGTAAGTGCAGGAGCTTGACCTGAGTTTCCGTATGTGTGCCCACTGAATATAAGACTTGCGTACAAGTCCCAGGGGCTGTGTGGGTTCTGACCATCACTTGTATCAAGAGCATGGTAAACCCCGTAGAAGTCCAAGTAGCTGACAGGGTTCTTGCTGCTATCAAATGTAGTATTTGATGCAAATGTACCCCCCACCTCATTTGCGGAGATCAAACCTGCCTCAAAGTTTGTGCCGTCACCCATAGCGTTGAGCTTCCATCTCAATCGATCAAGAATGCCTTCTCCGCTGGGCCATTGGTTTGTATTAGTTATATACAGCGTGCGTATAATACCTTTAAATACAGGCACCACAAAGTCTTCATCATCCGAAAGGTATCTACCTCCTGTATAGAAGAAGTTCCTACCTATGTTCATGCGAATGTCATGAAGCGAGCCCCCTTGAGATAGTTGGTTGTTTGCCGAGCTTGTTCCGACAACTGCAGTGTTTGTGCCGAAGGGTTGATATACATCCCTGCCAAATCCTAAGCCAACCTGTGTCTTAAGAAATGCGTTGCCATCAGCGCTGTTGTATAGCCTTGCAAAGACACTCAAATAACCGCCTGACCCCCCAGCACCATCCTTTATCCCAGGAGCTCTTGAGCTAGCAGATTGGGTAGTCAGTAGATTAAAGCCGCTCCAGTAGTAGGGCCTCATCGCCCCAGTCAACCTGGACCACCTCATAGATTGTGGTGGGATTATGTTTGTTCCAAATAACGGGTTATTGAAATTTGTTGCTCCATAAACAGCAGCGTTGTCCCTCTCAAAGTGATCTGAGAAGAGCGGAGGCACTGAAGACGCCGAGTCTCTCTCTAGTACAGTACCGAAGAACCCGGACTGGCTGATGTTTTGAGTTCCATCAACACCATCTCCTGATTGTATATTGTTTATATGTTTGCCGTAGAAAGCAGCAGAAGCCTCAGGAGCAGCATCAAATCCCCACCCTGTGGATACATTGGGATTTAGAGCATATATCTCGGGATTGGAGTCAGCGAACTGATTTATTCTTGTAAACGGAACAGCATTGTTTCTAGCCCAGAACATAGGTATGCCCCACATTGAGCGAACTGGGTCATTTGCCAACCCGTTTCTATACAAACCAGTACTTCCTGTCCAACCCAGCCATCCGTACTTAAGACCCCAGCTAGACTCTCCAAGAGGCTCTGGGTTGTCTCCTGCGTAATTTGACTGAGGTGATATACCAAAGAAGTTGTTGAGGTTTATTACATCATTCTGGAAGTTCTGTAGACTGCCTTTGGCTCCTGCATAAGAAGGCTGACCATCGTATCCCCTATAGATCCAAGTATTGTCCCACTGCCCTGTAACAAATGTCAGGAAACTGTGTTGCCGTGTGAAATACCTTACGTTCTGAATAGCAGGCCCTGTATAATTAGGGCCTCCCAATATTAGATAATTGAGATAGTTGACAGAGCTGGGAGCCAATCCGCCACTTCCAGGTGTAGAGTCTGTGTAACCATCTCTAGCCCAGTTACCGGGGACACTAAGATTTGCGTTCCCGTACATGTTGGGCAGTATACCATTTCCGTTAGGGTCATAGTTGTTTGCCGCAAAGTTTGAAGGATCAGAAGTGTCCCATCCATTAAGTAGTCCTGAGTAAGGCTGACTTGTATTGCTGAATACTATTGCCCCCCAGGGCTGTGCATATGGTGTATAAGCTATGTCGTCAGTTAGAAACTGAACGTTCTCCAAGTGATCCTCAGTAAGCTTCTTTCTGGAGATGCTGTACCACGTATTGCTAGGTATACTACCAGTTACTTGCTGGTAGTTAGACTCTCCTTTGGGCTTACCTACGTATGCCTTTGAGATATTGTACGTGGCTATCCCTGTGTACTCATCACTGCTATTGGGTACCCCAACGTGTTCAAATCCGAAAGCTTTGTCGAACTGAGGTGGCTCATCATTAAGTGACAATCTACAGTTTTCAGGGGGCATCAGTCTAACCCACAGATCATCTTGAGATCCGTCTGAAAAATTCACCAAAACTTTGAGATAGACTGTAGCAAGCAGCTCGTCAACGGCATCGTTGTATAAGTCACTGCCTCCAGGGATTACTATATCTATCCCCTGTCTGGGGTAACCAGCATGGACTGTAGCCCAAGTAATTATCCTATGAGCAATGGCTTGTCCTTGATAATCATACGTGTAGTTCCCAAAACTACCTGCCCCAACACCAGGACTGTTACCTACATTTCTAACTGCGTAACGTTTTGCGCCAATAGGTATGGCCATTACAGGTCTAACAGATGCACCAGCATTGTCAGCTACAGCAACGTCTTCTAGTGAGGGGTTGTTTATTGCAGCAAAATTGCCTGATGCAGGCCATTCTATTCTTACTACAATCTCGCTGCTCGCACCTGCAATATATGGGTTAAGAACATTTGCAATGCTAGGCTTAAGCTGATAAGCAAACAGGACTTTTTGTGTCCCTTGTGTTACGTTTGGCATGTCTGTAGGGTTTTAACATCCACATGCACAAACCTCTGTGCACAGTTCTTTTGCTTTGTTGTACTTCTCTACCACACTATCAGTAAGCCCAAGACTGGCTTCGTATTCAGCTGCCTGCAGAAGCAATCGTATAGTCTGTGCTCTATTCAAATCTTCTTTGCACTTATTGCACTTGCATGTACAATTGATTGCGTCGTGAACCAGCTTTGCGATACAGCAGTCTATCTCTTGACTACCGATAGTTATGTAGGTCTTTGCTACACCTCCCTTCACGTCAGACACAGTCACTCTATTGACTCCTCTGGTATCCAAGTAAAGGGTACGAACAAACTTACCACCACGAGTCTTGGTTCTAGCTTGAGTAGACTGACCGTTGATGAGGTTAGTTGCTGATATGATGTAGTTTCTATTTGGGGCAAGTCCTCTAGTAGTGACTTTGAGCTTTCTATCCCCAGCTAAGTGTTTAAGACCCATGGTAAAAAAGAGATAAAGGGGGACACTAAATTGTGCCCCCCATTAAATTAGAACAAGTACTCAACTGGTGTACCTGCAACAGGGACAGAGCCCACGTTCAGTACATCCTTAACTGAGTCAGTTCCGGTTGTTTCATAAATAACAGCAGTTCCAAACTGCGAGCCCTTGACAACATTACGATCACCGTCGATGCGGTAGGTAATTTCAAATCTGTCAAAGGTGTTTCCGTCTGCGACAAAGTCAGTGACGGTTTGAGGGAAGTACATGCGGTTGTAGTTCGCGTGAGACGCTGCTCTTGCCTGCAACTCATCAGTACGTGCCTGCCAATCATTTCCTGTGCCAGGAGCGAATGCTGCTACGACGACGCTGCTAGTAAAGCGATCATCAGTAACATTCTCCAGGATTGCTTCAAAGACCACACCCGCGTGGCGAGCGACAATATCAACGTGAGTAGTATCATCGTTGGTAGTGAACATTGCGTCCAACGTAGCATTGCCTGAGATTGCAGTGATGATGTTGTCCACTGTGTTCTCCACAGCAGCACCAGCATCCACAGAGATGTTGATTACCTTGTGGTTTGTGGTGTTAAACACGTGCAGTGGGAACTGCTTTGATGCACCACTCAAGTCTGCAATAACTGCTTCGTTGTGGACGTAGTCGAGGTAACCAGTAGGCTGCTTACGAACAATGATCTTAAGGTTGAGAACATCACTACCAATATCACCAGCATTAGGAGTGATTTTGACTTCGTGACGTGTAGAAGCTTCATAGCGAGCTGCTGTAACACGAACGATGTCAGATGTGTTGATGATTGGGGTAGCAATAGGATTACCGCTTCCATATCCTTGGACAACCTGAATTTTGTTCTTGAGCATGTAGCCATTGGCTATGGTAACAACGTCACCTGACGTAGCGTCAGTTCCGTCTTCAAGGTCAGTACCGAACAATCCGGTGGCAAACCAGGCACCGCCAGTAGCTGCATCGAGGGTCCAGAATCCGAGCTTCTTTGATACAAGATCGGCAAATCTATCAGTACCAGCAGTTCCAGCTGCTTCTAGTGCACTGTTGCTAATAAATACTTGTTTCATAATTAGGTTTTTGAAACATTAAACATTACTCGCTCTCCAGGACTTCCCTGGATTGCGTATTATATCTTGGGGATTCGAATCCTTCCAAGATGCTTTTAACTGCCATTTCTACGATCTCATGATGCGTATGCTCTGGCAGCTCGCAGCCTACTCCACCACGTTTGGTCATAGAGGCAGGCTTACGGATATACCTTAACTGTATGTAGCTAGGTATAAAAGTTGTGTTAGTATACAAATCTACAAAAGTTTCCTGTATCGTATACAAGATAGAGTCGGGTTTTGTAGAATTAAAAGGGTCATCAAGAAGTGCATAGATATCGTCTTGCTGAGAAAACTTGCACTTTGTCCTATAGATTCTAAGTACCCCTTCAGGCTGACTAGTTGTCACTGGACTATGCTTGATGATAAAAGTTGAGGTTGGTGCTGTAGAACTAACCAATTCTACTTCCTCCCCATCTACTGGGTTGATCCATGTAATGATGTAGTAGGCACCATTGTATCCTGTAGCATCTCCCCCTTCTTCGCCACTGCCTTCAATAGAAGCTCCACTGATTGGGATGAATCCTTCTTCATCTCCAGAGTATACCTTTTCAAGGTAGAGCTCGTTGCCGTCAGCAGGGGGTGAGTCTGTAGCTACAGTATCAAAGTATCTGTCTGTAAAGCTGTCGTTGTTAGACAAGCTCGGTACTATCCCCATCCCATAGTACGGACCAATCAAGTAGTCGTAAGACAATCCTCCAGGTGAGGATATGACTTCTTCTGGTGTACCGCTAGCATTTGCTATCTGGATACTCTTGATCTTGTATCCTGGGAGTGGTGGGGTAAGAGAGATCTTGAGATAGTCCTTGTACACGTTAGTCTCCGTAAACGGGAGAGCCTTATTTCTGCAGTCATGTGTGACCTCAGCCATCACGTTGACAAGGAACATGTAGTCATTGGGAACCTTGTATCTGTATGAAGATATATTCCCGTTTGTTTTTGATGTATACCCAATCCCCATGAAGCTGTGGGTCTCTGTGGTATAATCCTCCACGAGGTGGCGGAGGTCGTCCAATCTCTTCTGAGACTGTTCGAACCCCCGCTGATATTTATTGCCTCGTGGATTGTAGCGCTGATTGATGAATCTGCGCATAGCAGTGTTTAGCTCGTAGTCTATTTCTTCTGGAAGAAGACCATCTGCTTGGAAGGATGCAATCTTCTGCACCCCCAAGTTTACCGCTATGTGCATTTCTTCTATCGTCATGCTATTGTTTTAAGCTGAGCTCTCATAGAATTGATAGCTCCTGAGTTTTTCTTGTTGTTAAAGTAAACTACCGTATCAGTCATGTCTTCTCCGATAGTCTCATCTCCATAGATGACTTGATTCCCAATCTTACGCAAGACACCAGCTTCAACAAGCTGCTCAATCTCTGCCTTTACGTCAAGATTCTTATCAAGTGATATCTTCAAGAACTTTGCAGGCTCTTTGTCTTTGAGTCCGTAAAGTCTGTTCTCAATCTCAATCTCAGTCAGTCTTGCTGGGTTGGACTTTGTCATCACCCAGAGTATTCTGCGCATCTTGTCAAAGTCAGATGAGATCTTGATGAACTCCTTGTCTGCATCCTTCTTGAGCTTGATCTTGGCATTCTCTTTGACGAGGTCACCTTCTGGATCGTAGATGTAGAATCTTTTTCTACTGTCTCTGCCCATCTCTTCTTTAGATCCTGCGACCTGTCTGTGCTTCTTGCACCATGCGTAAGTCACGTAGTCTATAGGATTTATTGCATCCCCGTTTTCGTTGAGGGTAATATCCAACTCCACTCCTTCGAATGGTACTTTCACACGCATGTTTGCCCAGAATGCTTTTTCCTGAGCTGGCCAATCTTGATGATCGGGGGGAACGTCAAGTATATGCTTTAGGTGCCGTTTGGCTTCTTCCCCTTCAAGTCCTTTTAGGGGTTGACGACCAACAAAGATTGAACCAATGGTAACTCTTGCCGTTGCAAGAATCTCCTTAGGCAAGTAGCCATTTTGCTCCTGCCTTCTAATGTAAACTTTTTTCATGTTCTTTTTAGTTTAAGAATAACTATATGATGATGCATAACGGGGGGACCACCGCTGCAGTCCCCCCTATGCAAACCAAACACCAAATTACGATGCAGTGCACTGCAAATCGAGCGAAGTATCGAATCTGCGGAGCAGGATACCAGCCGTCTTCAACATGTGCACAGAAGCACCGTCTATATCACTTGCGCGAGTGTCAGACTCTGCGAAGCCCTTAGGCACAACAGAACCAGCAACAGCCCAACGCAACATCTCACGACCCTTCTTGTTGATCATCTGGAGGTTGTTCTCTCCGTCATACGTAGACTGATCGACGAACGTCATTCTGTATGATTCGAGAGGCAATCCAGTCTCAGGGTGCTTCTTAGAAGCCTGAGCAACAGGACCATGGTCAAACAATGGAGACTTCACCACGTTCACTCTGTGACCATCGATGTGGTCGTATGAAGTGAAGTAACCGGTGATACCCAAGCTACGACCGCTTCCAGTGATGAACTTAGACTCAGTAGTCTGGAGGTATCTGTTGTCACTGCTGCCGTAGTAGTTACGCAGAGCCTTATCGAACTCACGTGCACCACCAACACCAGTGTACAACGTCACCTGCTTGTCCGTAGCATCAGTCATGCCGTAGAACAAGTCACCGATAACATCCTCAATCTTCTTCTGAGTCAAAGTAGAGTAAGTGTCCTTGTTGATGATCTGCTCGAACAAACCAGGACCAGAAACAACTGGTTGACCGTTCTCGTCAGTCATCTGCGTACGACCATTGTCGTCATGAGTACGCTGACCGTACCAGTAGTACATCTCACACTCTTCCTTAAACTTGAGCATGTGACGGTACTCTTCGTAGTCCATCCACAACTTGGTAGAAGAACCTTCCTTGGTTGGGAGCTCGAACTCAGCAACGTAGTCCTTAGCGTTACCAGAGAACTGGTAAGACTTACGGACAGTACCAATCTTAGAGCGGACCAAACCAGGAGCTGTCCAGTTAGAAGCATTTCCGCGAGAGAAGTCCATTCCAACGTTTGCGAACAACATACCCCAGAGTGCGCCTGCTGCGAGGTCACCACCAGCAGCTGTGCTCAATCCACCTGCGTTGGGCTTAACCAACTGGAGGGTGTATTCGAAACCATCTGCGACGGGCATAGGATCAGTCATAATACGAGCCAACTCACCTGATTGTGAAACCAAGGTGTATGGGAAGATGAACCACTTGTCGGGGAACACCACCTTAAAAGTTGAACCGTTAGAACCAACGGTGGTGTCGTCACCACCAGATTTCTGAGCCACACGAACAACCGGACGGGTGTTAACTTCATGGGTTTTGACACGGTACTCGTACTCGTAACGATCGATCGAGCGCGTGTTGCCAACCCCTTCTGTCAAGAAGGAAAGAGGAAATTTCTTTTCTTCACGTCCGGCCAAGTGCGTAATGATGGGAGAGAGCTCTGTGGGCTTCTCCATCAGGGCATTGACCAACGAATTTGTGTCGGTCATTTGCGAGTCATTGTAGTACGTTTTCAGTACTTGCATCAAAGCCATGATTGTATATTTTAAAAGTTAGTTTTGCTTAAAAAAGCGCGTTTATGTCCAGTTGATCTGGATCAAATTCTGATTGCTTACGTCTCTGTGCACCTTTTGCACTCTTAACCTTTTCTTGGTTGGAGATAATTCTATCTCTAAGATTGCGTGCACTAGCCGTTTTAGCTTTAGTCTTTATAATGTCGTCGAGGTTGAACCCACTGTACATCATGTAATCGATGGCCAGCTTGAACTCGAGATCTGCTTCTGAGTAGTCAAGGTCTCGTTGGGTTCTCCCACTTTCGTCCACAGGTGCAGAGATGTACTCAAAGAATCCAGACTTGTCTCTGTCAGGGATTACTACCCCACCAAACTCACGTCCGTCTTCCAAGGTGTTGGCGACTCCGTCCCAGAACTCTTCACGCTGTTGCTCCTGCTCTTCAAACTGACGTTGTTGCTGAACGAGCATCTCCTCTCTCTGCTGCTTCTGCACTTGAGACAAGGAGTCTTTGGCAATCTTTGCTTTTGAGAACAGCTTGCCTGAGTCTTCGTAATCCTCCAGCATCTCATTGATGAACTCATCATCATGACCTTTGTACTGGAAGTACTGCTGAAGAATGGTCTTCTGGGTAAGGATGTCATTCTCCGACAACGAGAAGTTGTCGTAGTCTGCTCCTGGGTTGTATGCTTCAAAGAACTGTGTGGATTCCCCACCTGAGAGAACGTAGTCCAAGTGCTTCTGCACTTCTGGGAACTGAGTAAACAATTCCTGCAGTTGTGACTCCGCTACCTCTTGCGAGATATCCTTCACGTACTCGGTCAAGCCTTCTACAGTATCATCGTAGTCTGCTTCAAGCTCAAAGCCTAGTACGCTTGAGATCTGATTTGCGATTGTTAGATCTGAGTCTTCGAGCTCAGGCTCCTCTTCAACCTCGTCTTCTACGGTAAGATCTCGTTTCTGCGGTTCCTGATCTTCATCTACGTAGTCCTCGTGGTCTTCATCACCTCTCTCTCGGACATCTTCGTCTAACTCGTTTTCAATCTCCTTAGGTTCCTCAACTTCTTGAGGTGCCTGTTCTTCAACTACATCGAGGCCTGGTGCCCCATCACCGATGACATCATCGAATGATATTGAGTCGAAGTTTAGTTTGTTGTTTGGGTCTGACATTTTGCAAAAATATTTGTTTGAGTGTTTGGTTTACTTGTAAAATTATCTTTTATACCTCCTATTACTATATGACACTCCACCAAAACGGAGGCCATACTTGCTGAGTTCTGTCTTAGCGGCTTGACGAGACTCTTCGAATGATTTCCTATCCCCCTTTGCTTCTACCTTTTTGTGCCCTTTCAGCCACAGGTCCGCTATTGGCATCTTGCCTGTCGCGTAGTGTTTTAGGTACAAGTCCGGGTTCTGTGCAATATCAGAGTAGAACAGTGTATACTGTTGGTCCTTAGATAACTGATCTGCGCTAGTAGCCTCCATGATCTCTGGGTCTGGCTGCAATCCCATTGCTCTAGCTGAAGCGGCGTGTCTTCTTTGTGCAGTTTTAAGGGCTGCTCCCTCGAACTGCAGCAAGCCTCTACCAGGCCCTCCCCCATCTTGCACAGCTTCGGGGTCCATGCGTTGATGTGGTCCCGACTCATGGAACGCAAGAGTATCTGTTGTAGCTCTCCAGAACTCAGGCGTCTGACCTCTAGTATCAGCTAGATGGCGCTCAAATGTTACTGCATCGAGAGTTTCATCGATGTCAGCACTCTCCATACTATCTGTAAAGTCCCCGCCTTGCATGCGTGCGGGTGTTTCTAGTACTGTACCCTTTGCTGGGCCAGTATCTAGAGATTGGATGCCGGGAGGTACGGACTCGTAGGACTTGACTAGATGTCCCTGCTCATCGTACTTCTTTATATCTATCGGGGCTTTCATGCCCACCGTATTGAATGGGGTATTAGGAGGCACGTCCGTGAAGACCATAGACGCTTCCGTATTCCCGGCCTGATGAAAGGGTCTGAGCCCTTCCTTAATTTGATCAGGGGTACTTGCAACAAATGCTTGAGAAGATGCATCTGCTTGTCTAAACAGATCCACATAGCTGCCTTGGTATCCTTGCAGCTTTGCGTCGTTTATAATCTGTCTCCTCTGCGCGTTTGTCATACTCCGTTAGGTTCCAGATCCCCCTCTTTGTCCAATGCACGTTCTTTAAGCTGTATCTCTTTCTCTTTTAGCTCAAACTCACGTATCATCTTCTCCATGTCTAGATTGAACTTACCACTCTGATCTTTTGCTTCTGCTGCGATCAAAGCCTTTTCAATCTCTACCTGCCTGTCTTTGTCTTTCTCAAGTGCATCCATTTGCATCTGCTGTTGTTGCATCTGCATCTGCTGCTGTGCTTGTTGCTGCTGTGCCTGTTGCTGAGCTTGCTCAAGTTCTTTCTGAGCTCTCTCAGCCTTCTTGATCTTGTCCTTGATTCCAGTGTAGTTCTCACTGTCGAACAAGTCCAGTACTGCAGAAGCAGGTACACCATTCTGTACCATTGCCTGTCCGAGGGCTCTAGCCTGGTCAAGCTTGTCTTGCTCTCTGCCTGCGTCAGACACAAAGATTCCATACTCACTCTCCATGTATTGGAGTGATTCTATGTCGAACATTTCTATGGTGTTGTCGGGCATGACGTACATGCCTTTCTTTCCATTGACCCACGCTTCTTTAGAATAATCCAAAAGGCCCTGGAGCTCTCTCTGCTCAAAGCGTGCGAATTTGCGGAAAAGATCTTCAGTAATGTGCGATGACTGAACGATTGCTTGTTGAGATGCTGCTTTTCCTTCATAGGGTCCGATTCCACCTTGGCGCTGTCTATTTACACCAGATATTTTCTCCCACTCCAATTGTATAGACTCCAGCAACTGCAAGTACTGACCGATCGTTTTGATCGACATGTCAAGTACTGACTGGTGCTGAGGTGAGAGCTGTATTCCTTCTTTGTTGTAGTCAACCCATGCAATGCCAGTGCCCTCTACGAAGTACATGAACTTGTCCATGTCCCACTTCTTGGGAATCATGTTGATATCGAACTGAGCGATGATGTCCTTGCTTCGCGCGATAGCCAACTCCATACGATACTTGAAGATGTTGTAGTTGAGCTGGAATGGGATACCAAGAGAAACGAGAGAGATATTGTCTGAATTGATATCAGAATACTTCCGCCCGTTGACTGGGAGTTTACAACGAGATGGGTTGTCTAGGGATGTACGTTGGTTGGACAGGGGATTGATGTTGACGAAAAATCTGCCGTCAATTCTTGTTCCTTCCCAAACTTCGTTTACCCACTCATAACGGACTTTGGCGCCCATCTCCCTCATTTCTCTGGTAAGTCTAAATCCTTCTTCGACTATGGTTTCTTCCATAAGTCCAGTTGCTGGGTCTGGGTATTCCAAGAAGCCGATTCTCTTCCTGCCCTTCCAGTAAACTGTAATGCATTCTACAAGTCTGTTCCTGTAGATATTCTCATCGCTGCCCGACGCCTCTGACCTATACAGCAGGTACGAGTCAGCTGATGCTTGATTGGGGTTTTCAAGTTCCAATACCTGCTGATCGTTCAGGTACTCCCCAAATATGTCTATGACTGTGGAGGCGTGTGCATACTTGCGAACCATTGCCCAGTCACCATCTTCCACAAACTCAAGGTCTGGATCTTTGTCGTAGTCAATATCCAGTGGGTTGAGTACATCGTAGAAAGGCTCGTTGCGAACCACCCCTTTGTGCGAGTAGGTCTCACCACACACCAGGAAGTGGAAGAAGTTCTTGAGGAACTTGTCCTTGACCTCCTCGCTCTGCATGATGTAGTTCATTGCAGCCTGGCCCTTGATTGCTCTACGATCTACGTAGCTGCGCTCGAACTCTTGCAGCAACTGCTCTGGGGGTTGAGGTGCTTCACCTTCTTCCTCACCCCTACCAGCTTGCATTCTTTGTGTAAACATGTTGCTTGCAAGCTGAAGGAGCATCTTGTTCTTTTCCTCCTCCTTTATAGAAGTAGCGTCCCCATTCTTTACAGTAACTGTATAGTTCAAGGGACGCTTTGCTTTTTCACCAAGCAGCAAGTCAATGATTGGCTTGATGATGGGGTAGTTGCGAAGCTTTGATGGGAAGTTGCTACGAGTCTTGCCATATGGCTTCAGGACATATCTGTAGTCCTGCTCGTCTATAACTCCGTTGTAGTAATCGTAGAGTGACTTGAGATAAGATCTTCTCTCACTTACCCCAAACTTTGAGAGGTTGATAAACGCCTCAACACAATCCTCTCTCCACTTCTTTGATTTCTTAGACAACGGGATACGCTGCCTAGGTATATTTGCCTGTCCGTACATCCTTGCGAAATTACTGATATATATGATCGAACCAGTCGTCTGCAGATCGGTCCTCTAGAATTTCAACCACTTCTCTATTATATAGCTCTCGTGTGTGGTACATCCCCACCATAAACGCCATAACACGGTCAAAGTTGCCTCTGTGGTTGAACTTGAGAAGCTCCTGTATAAGTGCTGGATCGTAGATTCTATGCAGGTTTAGAGTGACATTCCCCTCCTCGTCTGTGTGTCTTGGGGTGATCAGCCAGTCCCTGATGTATAGCTCACCCTGTCTTTTGCGCTGTTCGGTCATGTGCATCCCGTACTGACGCTTTACTGTCTTGGAGCGAAGGTCTCGCTTGTCTAGCATCTCAAACTCTTCCTGTAGCTTATGTAGTTTGCGATATCTCTTCGCGTAAGCAATAAGCTCGCCACGATCGTTCTCGAACCCAATCTTGGCGTTGTAGTACTCCGCCAGCATAAATAGATTGCGGTTGTACTCATCTTGTGTCTGTGGTCTACCGACATAGCTTGCTACGATTATATCATCCGGCTTGGATAGATTGTTTGGTCGCTTGATTACGTAAGACGCCCCAAGCGATTCGTTGCTTGCTGACTTAGACTGTGCGTAAGGGTCATGGCATATAAGATACAGATTGTGTGGTACCTCGCCTTCCTTTGTTGTGTGAGGTGCCTCGTAGATTACGACTGCTCCTTCAGTTTTGTCTCCCTTTCTGTGAGGGAACTTATAAACCGGATGTACTTCCCCAGATGGGCGGAATGACGCTCTCCCGTCTTTGTTGTAGTACATGACACCTGCGGTTCCTTCTGCTTCAAGTCCATGGGCTTTAATTTTGTTATACTGCTCTTTAAGTGAGTTAACGTCGAATAGATTTGCTGTAACCTGGAGGGTTGCTTCTTGCGGCGAAAACGGGTGCTCCGCGACATACTGGTCAAGTGCCTTTGGGTCATTGGCCCCTTTCTTCTTTTCCCTTTGTACCTCTTCATGTTGTTTGGCTTGGTCTTTTAGCGAGTTCCCATCGTCATCGATGAACCCGTCTAGGTTGGTAAATATGGGGACAAAGTAACCACATTTGGTACCCATGGCTCCTGCATCCCACTCGTTGTCAAATGATAGGCAGTCGTATGATTCAGGGTGATAGAACAGTTCCTCCATACCCTCAAAGCCTGATCCCTCTTCACCTCCCGTACCAAATGCTATCATGGTACCCAGTGTCTTGGAACCCTGTCTCATTGTAGGCATAGCTACCTCCCAAGCCTTGAGCAATCCAGAGAATGACCCTGCCTCCTCGAAGAATATCAGATCACCTGCTTTACCACGGACCTTGTCTGGGTTGTCTTTCAGAGATACCCCAATAATCTGCGACTTCATACCGAGCTCTACGTCTGCCCCGTTTACATTCTTCTTGTACCCTGACTGCTTGTGCATCTCACGGTCACGCAGTCGTGGTTGTGTCCATGCTGTGTTGTCATCGATGAATGATAGAAAGTCCCAGGCTTTGCTGAGCAGTCCGTCCCCGATCAGGTATTCCTTCTGAGATGCGAATACGTAGTTCTTGGAGTTACGCATCAGGAAGTAGTTCCTAGCTAGCATAGCCCCTGCCTTGTAAGAGAATCCCTTACGTCGTGCCTTCAGTACAATCAGGTGTTTGTTTGTTCTTCTAGCTTCGTCTACCGCAGTGAAGTAGTGGTGGTCTCCGTCGTAGAAGGCAGGAAATGTTCTGTCTCTTCGGGCGATCTTGGTACCATCTGCCAGGAAGTCGTCTACGACTCGGTCGATGGGGCAAAAATTTAGGTAGAAGTAATGGTATCCGGTTAGATCTAGGTATCCCTCTAAGCATCGTTTTCTTTCTTCATCCCAGTATTCATAGTACTCCTTTGTACCTGGGATGGCATCTGTGTAGAAGCCGTGGTTTAGGTAGTGCTGCGCTGCAGGTGAGTACTTTATACTGTTCTTAAATTTCATTGTCTGAGTTGTATATGACACCAAACTTCTTCTTCCCATCCGCCAAGACTTCTGTCTCCCCTGAGCCTATTGCTGCCCATAGTTGTAGGAACAATGAATTTTCTGCTTGCCTCTGGATGTCATCCACGATGATCACCTTCCCACCCATCTTTAGTTCTTGTACATAGTTCAGTATTCCTAACCTCCCTATTTTGCCTGGGGGCCCATCGATTAGGAGCATGTCGTAGTCTTTGGGTACTTCGTCTATCACAGCTGGATCGTACCACCCATCTACGATTGGGGCATGGTAATAAGTAATGCCGTCGTACTTGTTCATCCACTTCATGTCGTGCTCAACACAGTGCATGTCGTAGTGCTCACTAAGCTTGTGACTACCAGACCCACTCCCCATCTCCA
>Ga0208767_1000597_pt1 | contig 29975 bp, 45 predicted proteins | sample VirMetDEL_Mar_21_FD_184514 | JGI IMG/M metagenome (GOLD analysis project Ga0208767, IMG submission 184514) | Aqueous microbial communities from the Delaware River and Bay under freshwater to marine salinity gradient to study organic matter... | ecosystem: Environmental > Aquatic > Marine >... | reverse complement strand
TGGAGTTTTACAAACAGACACAGAAACTGCTGCAGGAAATTTTTTAGTTGATGGATTAGGAGCGAGAGCTAGTATTACAAACTATTTTAGCGGAGTAGTTTATGAAGTTTGTATATTTGACGATGTATATTCAACAAGAATAGCAGAAAGATTGTCGGAATATTTAATGAGTTTAAAAATAGATTAATGGAAAAAATAATTTCAATAGATTTAGCAACTCAAACTAGCCCTAAGGTTGTAGAGGTTCAAAATAAGGACTATATAGAATATGGCACAGAAAATTGGGCTAACTTATACCCTCAATTTTTAATAGATTTATATTATAATAGCTCTACTCATGCAGCAATTATCAACGCTACAAGAGATATGATAGCAGGAGAGGGATTGTTATGTGAGGAAACAGATGACATAGAAACTCATGCTAAGTTAAAACAGTTCATGAGTAATGTAAACGGCAAAGAAAGTTTGCATGATGTGATTAAAAAGTTAGCTTTTGATTTTAAATTGCAAGGAGGTTTTGCTATGAATTTAATTTGGAACAAAGCAAGAACAGAAATAGCAGAAATACATCATATTCCTGTCGAAAGAATACGTTGCGGTAAACCTAACGAATTTGGGATAGTAGATACTTATTATATTAGTGCAGATTGGAGTGATATTAGAAAAAATAAACCTACTCCTGTTCCTGCTTTTAATATGAATGATAGAACTAGCCCTAGTCAAATTTTATATGATGGAGATTATTCTCCTAATATGGAACTTTACTATTCGCCAGATTACGGAGCAGCATGTAATTGGGCATTAATAGATCAGCATGTAAGTGAATTTCACTTATCTAATATAGCTAATGGATTTAGCGGTAGTTATTTTGTAAATTTTGCAAACGGTGTGCCTACTGCTAAAGAAAGAGCTGAGATTGAAAGAAGTTTAGTTGACAAATTTGCTGGTAGCACTAATAGCGGCAAAATAGTTTTAACCTTCTCAGACGACCAAAGCAAAGTTCCTGTCATAAATCCTATTGCAGTATCTAATGCAGACAAACAATATTTAGCTTTACAGGAGCTATTAGTTCAAAATATACTTACAGGACATAGAGTTACATCACCAATGTTAATGGGGATTAAAAATAACACAGGATTGGGCAGTAATGTAGATGAATTAAATACTGCTTTTGAGGTTTATTTAAATACTGTTATAAAACCATATCAAAATAAGTTGCTTAATTGCATATCTAAAATATTAAAGATTAATAAAATAGATTTACCTATAGAGATTATACAAAATAAACCTATAACAAGCAAATTTAGCGTAGAGGATATGAAAAGCGTTATGACTCAAGATGAGATTAGAGAGGAATTAGGCTTACCACCGTTAGAGGCTGGAGAGAATGTAGAGGAAGATGACTTTGCAAAAGTTGGCAGCATGGTTACCGATGGAGTTGAATTACCTCTATTTGATACTATTGAGGAGGCAGAGGCAGAAGCAGAGAGATTAGGATGCACAGGATACCATGAGCATTCGCAAGATGGCAAAACTTACTATATGCCGTGTGAAAATCATGAACAAATTACTAGTTTAAATGAGGAATGTAATTGTAAAGAGGAATTAATTAGCCCTAACCCATGCCAAAAGGGATGGGAACCATACGGTCACAAGATTAAAGACGGTAGAAAGGTGCCTAATTGTGTTCCTATTAAGGCGAGTGAATTAGAAAAATTTATATTAGCTTATGGAGAGGAAAATCCTGATGATAATTGGCATTTGTTAAGTGATGAAAAGGTAGAGGATGAGAGAGAAGATTTTGATTATGAATTAGAATTAAACAAGCTACATAAATATGAGTTTGATATTAATACTGGTGACGCCAACCCTGATGAGGAAACAGATGACAAAGGTATTGATAGAAATAAAAATTTATATATAGTGAGATATAGATACTCTACTGCAATAGCATCACAAAATACTAGAGAGTTTTGTAAAAAAATGTTATCTGCTAATATGCTTTACAGAAAGGAGGATATTATTGCTATGGAGAATAAGATAGTAAACTACAAAGGAAAAGGTGCTGGTATGGGACCTGAAGGTGCAAAAACTTACTCAATCTGGAAATTTAAAGGAGGAGTTAATTGCGGCCATTATTGGAGGAGAGAGATTTACTTTTACAAATTAGGAGTCGGCACAGGAACTGATGTAGAAGATGCAACAAGAATAATAACAACAACAGAGGCTAGAGCTAATGGTTTCTACCCTGAGGCTAATCCTCAGGAAGTTAGTAGAGCTCCAAAAAATATGCCTAATAACGGAAGATTAAAATAAATATAATATGAGAACAAGAGAAAAATTTTACAAGAACCTAAGCGAATTTAATGTTGGCCATGAAAAAAGAGTTGAAAGATTTGAATTTCAAGATGTTAAAACTTTAGATGGATTGTCAAAAAAGGCAGAAAAACTAACCAACGATTTATTTAAAGCAATAGATAAATATTTAGATGCAGATATTGAAGCAGAGGCGGCAGTTGAAGCAGAAAATAAAGCATTAGATATAGTAGAGGAGAAGAAGGATGAATTGCAGAAAATAAGACAAGAAAATAATAAAAGAGAGGAAAATCAACAAAAAAATATAGATATTGCTAGAAAGAACCTCGAAAAAATGGAGGAAAAAAGCATGAAAATTGGAGATAAGTTTATCAAAGCTGAGCAAACTGCAAGAGGATTAAAATCACAAGCAGAGCAATTAGTAGATCAGATGAATGGAGCTATTAGTAGTTTTGAAAGCTCTGCAAAAGCTTTAGGAGTTGATGTTTCAGCAAATGTTTCTAAATATAATACTGCTATGCAGAAATTAAATGGACAAGTTTTAAAGTTAAGATAAACAATGGCATACGTTTTATTCATATCGGAAAATAAGCTAACTGATTCTACTGCAATTGGCGGTAACATAGACCCTGATTTCTATTTACCTTATATAAAAGTTGCTCAGAAAAAATATATAGAAACTGTTTTAGGAACTGATTTATTTGAAGCATTACAAACAAAAATATCAGGTTCAACATTAACAGGAGCTTATAAAACTTTAGTTGACGACTATATACAAGACTCTTTAGTGCATTGGAGTTTTTATGAGTGTCTGCCGTTTTTAAGAATAAGAATTGCTAATAATGGAATTGGTGTTAAAACCAGTGAAAATTTAGAGAGTATGAGTCAAGAAGATATGCATACTTTGAGAGAGGAAATTAGAAATACTGCTGAGTTTTACACAGAAAGATTAATAGACTATTTAAGACATAACAATTCAACTTACCCTGAATATTCAACTAGTAGCGGTGCAGATGTTGAGCCAGATGTTAATGCTTTTTATTCAGGAATGAACTTAGAGAGAGTGAGAAAGAGAGAGGGAGAAATTACTTTAGATGATTTTTTAACTCCTGATCTTAAATGAGAACAAATTATAAACCGAAGGCAAAAAACGAGGTTGCCTTAAAAAAGTATATAGAAAATGCCACTAAAAAGGGTAACAACGGACATAGTAGAAACAGGAACAGTAAACCTGTCAGTATTAGGAATAACGACCTTCGGAGATATTGAACTAGTTTTAAAAATAATATTACTTGTTTTGTCAATAGGTTATACTGTTGCAAGATGGAAAACTCATATAAATAATAATAAAAAATGAAATTAATTTGTAAAATACTATATTATATATCTTTTAAAAAGATATGTATAGGAAAATGCGGTGCTTGTGAAAAAATATAAAAACTTTAAAGCTTCTGAATTTGATAGTCCTGACGTTAAAGGTTCAGGAAAAAACATGAAAGATGATTTTATGGAGTTATTACAAGAGGCAAGAGAAATAGCACAAATACCGTTTAAAATAAATTCAGGATATAGAACTCAGGAATACCACGAGAAACTGGGAGAGAGAGGCTATAAAACGGCAAAATACTCAGCTCACTGTGAGGGAAGAGCTGCAGATATTAGTTGCACTAATAGTAAAGATAGATGGCTTATTGTAGGTTCTTTATTATTAGTTGGATTCAATAGAATAGGAATAGCAGATGGATTTATTCACGTAGATAATTCTCCAACAAAAAGCGAGAATCGTATATGGACTTACTAACTAAATTAAAATTATATATTATGAAAGAATGGTTAATTAAACAAATGTTTGCAAGTAAAAAATTTTGGTATGCAGTAGCTTCTATTGTAGTGCCAGCAATTGTTACTTATTTGGGAGTTTCTGAGGAGGCTGCTAATGAAATATTTTATGCAGCTTTGACTCTTATTATAGGACAAGGAATTGCAGATATAAAAAAATAAATGAGAAATAACCGCTATCGGTTAAAACCATTTGAAATTAAAGTATTAGAAAGAATCAGAAACAAAGGGGAGCGTAACGTCTTAGTCATTGGAGATTTACATGAGCCCTTTTGTTTAGATTCATACCTAGATTTTTGCGTAGAACAATATAAATTACATAATTGCACAGATGTTATTTTTATTGGCGATATAATTGACAACCACTTTAGCAGCTACCATGAGACCTCAGCAGATGGGATGGGCGGTTTAGATGAATTAGAATATGCAATCAAAAGGATTTCAAGATGGTATGCTGCATTTCCTAAGGCTAGAGTTATAATTGGAAACCATGATCGCATTATAATGCGTAAAGCTCAAACCTCATCAATACCTAGTAAATGGATTAAATCATATAAAGAAGTATTAGAAGTGCCTCAATGGGAATTTATGGAAAGATATGTGCAAGATGGTGTGCAATATATTCATGGAGAGGGAGGAACGGCTAGGACTAAGGCTAAAAGTGATATGATGAATACTGTGCAAGGGCACTTACATACTCAATGCTATACAGAGCATTATGTTGGACAAAATTACAGAATTTTTGCTACTCAAGTCGGTTGCGGCATTGACCATGATAGTTATGCAATGGCATATGCTAAGTATGGTAAAAAGCCTGCTATTGGTTGTGCCGTAGTTAAAGAAAATGGAAGGTATGTAGTCAACCTATTAATGGACTTATAAGGCTGTTTTTAGTTGATTTAAGGGACTTTCTAACAATTTTAATGGTATTATACCTAAACCATATTATCTAGCAAATTATTGATATTCACAAAATTACTAAATATTTTTTGTTGATAAATTTGTGAGTTAAAATTATAGTTATTATATTTGACCATGTAAAGTGCAGAGGAGTTTTAGACTGAGATGTTACGAATAGCAGGTATCTCCTCTAATCTTTACTTAAAATAAATGTTTAATATAATAAAAAAAAACAATGACAAACGAAAGATTTTTAGAATTACAAGATGAGATTCAAGAACTAAGAGAGAAGGACAAGCAAACTTCTGATCGTGTTCAACATGAGTTAAATGTTATGGATGAGAAAGATGATATAGTTTATATTAAGAAACTTACATCTGCATATCATCAACTTAAATTCAGCGATTTACCTTTATACAAAAAATATATAGGAGTTGATTCTGTATGGTTTTACAAACTTGCTATTGTAGATGGAAAGCAAAAATGTTTTAATGTAAAGGTCGGAGACAATAGGGCTGAGGTTTTGGAACTTAGTGCTCATAATATACTAGACCCTGAAAATGTAGATAGTAATGAGGATGAGTGGATGTTAGCTTGTGCTGAATTACTTAATACTTTAATGCCTAACAAAAAAAATAATTAATTATGGAAGATGCAGAAATAAAATATATGTATGATATAAATACTTTTCAATGTAAAGACAATGAGGTGTTTATAGGTTGTAAATATTACAGTGATAAGGGAGATGAAAAGGATATTACTTTAGTTTTTTCTAATTTTCAATTATTAGAATGGCTAGATACTTATCATATGAAAAAAGAATTAAATAAATTTATTGAATCGTTATGATGAATTATGACAGTTGGAAATTATCGAATCCTATTGATGACGGACATTATTATGGACTAGTTAGTTCGTGCTGCGGATCTGAGTATATAGATGAGGATGAGGATGGAGTTTTATGGTGTGATGAGTGTAAATGTGAATGTGATAGCATAGAAGATTATGAATACGAAGCTCAGCAAAGAGAAAACTATTTAGAAATGATGGCAGATGGGATGCGAGATGAAAGATAAAAAGGGATGCCGAAAACTTATTAGAGTAGGCAAAATTAAATATATTAACAAATGAAAGGAATAGAAATTAGTGCAGAAAGCACAAACAATGTAATTAAAGAAATAGTGCCTAGCGGAACTCATGTCGCTAGATGTTATTCAATGATACACGTTGGAACTGTAGAGTTTGAATGGCAAGGAGAATTGAAGTATTCAAATAAAATAAGATTAACTTTTGAGTTACCTAATGAAATGAGAGATTTTGGAGGAGAGCAAAAACCAATGGTAATATCAAAAGAATATACCTTGAGTTTACACGAAAAATCTAATTTGAGAAAAGATTTAGAAAGTTGGAGGGGAGAGGCTTTTATAGGGCAGCCTAGATTTGACATAACAAATATGCTTGAAGTTCCCTGCATGATAAGTGTGATTCATAAAACGGCTAACTCTGGAAACCAATATGCGACTATTAGTTCTATATCAAAACTAGCTAATGGATTTGAATGCCCTGAACAATTTAATCCAACTTTTATATTTAATTATCATGATAATTTTAATGAAGTATGGTTAGATGAGCAACCGCAATGGATTCAAGATCAGATTAAAAATACAGATGAGTATAAAAGCAAATTAAATGAGTTAAAATATAAAAGAGATGATAGTTAAAAATATTAATGATGAGAGAGATGTTTTGGCTTTGTGTGATATTGCAACTAAAGTTTGCGGACTTAATGAGGGAGATTTATATAATAAAGACTTAGGTTCTAAGGCAGAAAAATATACTGTGCCTAGAACTATTGTTGCAGTTATAGCTCGAAAAGATTTAAAGATTCATTATAAAGTTATAGCAGACGTTTTACATAAAGATAGAACAAGCATATATCATTATGAAAATAAACATAAATCAGACTATGCTACATACCCTAAATATAGAAATTACTATAATGAGATATTTAATATATATAGTAAAATCAAAGAAAATAAGAAAGATTTTAAATCAAAAAGTGAATTAATAAGATTTTTAAAAGATAATGGGATTGAGAATGTAGGTAAAGAAAATTTAGATGATTTTCATATTGCTATAAATATTATAACAGATGATTTTAAAACTAGTGTAAATTGTAATTATACTGAATTTTCAGATGTTTATGATAAGTGTAATGAGGTTTTAGATAATTATAATATAAGAATATATATATCTACATGAAAAATTTGTTAAGTAGTAGTGCATATTTAATAGTTAATAAAAAGTTAGCAAGGCAGGTAGGACTAAAAGAGGCAATCCTACTTGCCGACCTTATAAGCAAAGAGCAATATTTTATAGAAAATAATATGTTAGATGATGGATGGTTTTTTAATACTGCAATAAATATAGAGAAAGATACAACGTTAAGTAGGCATCAGCAGTCAATAGCTATAAAGAATTTAGAAAGTAAAGGATTTATAAAAACAAAGTTAAAAGGCATTCCTGCTAGTTTACATTTTAAAATAATTGATACCAAGATTCTAAATTTTTTAAAATCTAGTATTAAAAAAAATAAAAAAGAAGATGTTAAAAAAATAGATACTAATAAGAATAAACAAATAAAAATAATAAAAAATATATCTATTAGAAGAAAGGAGTTTGAGGAGATTGTTTATTCATCTAATTATACAACTGAGATGTGCAATGATTTTATTAATTATTGGACTGAATGTAATAGATCAGGAAATAAGATGAAATATGAAATGCAAAAAACTTTTGATGTTAGCAGAAGGCTTAGTAGATGGGCTAAAAATGAAAAAAAATGGAGTAATAAATCTAAATTAGATTCGCAAGTAGATGTTTATAATAATGTAAAATCAATGCTTAATAATATATGAATGAACAACAAATAAAATTATTTTCTAGTAAAAAAACAGATAATTGGGCAACTCCAAAAAAATTATATGATGATTTAAATAAAGAGTTTAGTTTTGATTTTGATCCGTGTCCTCTTAATTCTGATTTTAATGGATTAGAAGTAAAATGGGGAAAGAGAAATTTTGTTAATCCACCATATAGCAATGTGAAAGGCTTTTTAATTAAAGCTCATGAGGAAATTAAAAATGGAAATGCAGAGCTTTGTGTTTTTCTAACTTTTGCTAATACTGACACTAAATGGTTTCATGATTATTGCTACGGATATGGAGAGATTCGATTTATAAAAGGAAGATTAAAATTTGTTGATATAAATGGACAATCAAAAAATAGTGCTATGAGGCCAAGCATTTTAGTAATTTTAAAAAAAGAATTAAATGATAATAAAAGATATTAAAGAGAAAGATTTAATTTTATTATGTAATGATTTATTATTTAGAACAGTTGTAGAATTAAATCAAAGTAAAGATGAAAAATGGTTTTTGACAATGAGTGTTAGTTTAGCTAATGATTTAAAATTAGATTTTGAGAAATTAACCTTTACAGATATACAATATGCGTTTAGACAAGGAGTGAGAAATACAGATGATTTTGTTTTATCTGTTAAGACGTTTTATAAGTGGATTAAAGCTCATAGGCAGCTCATATGGGATGAGGCTAGTAAAGAACCAGAAAGACAGGATAAAAGATTGCGTTATAGGTCAAGAAATAATACAGGATTAAAAGCAATTAGTAATTTTAAACAATTAAAAATATGAATATAATAATAATGATAATATTAATATGGCTCGGAATTGCAATAGGTTTTTATGTTGCTATGCAAATTGAGGAGTGGATATTAGGTCGAATGAATAATAAAAAATTAATGAAAAATATAAAAAAAATAGATAAGAAAAAAGAATTAGAAATATTAGATGTTGATAGTTTTGAAAATGATGAGATCAAAAAAAGAGCAAAAGAAATTAATGATAAACTTAAAAAAGCTATAAAAGATGGGAAAAATGAAAGAAATATATAATAAAGTTCAAAATTTACCTGAGGGAAGTTTTATATATAAAAATCAAAAAAAAGTAAATGGAAGAAATGGAGATATGTATTATTTATTTTTTAATGACGGAATGAGATCATATAGAACATGCATAGATGTTTCATACAGAAATTATCAAAAATGGGCTAAATTAATTAAGAATATTAAAAGAGGAGATTTAGTCAAAGGATTAAGAGTTAAAAGTAGAGGAATGATAGATGCAGATTCATTTCCAAAATATGCAGGAAATATCTATAATTTGTAATTATTAAGATTTAATTGTTAATAAATTAATTTCTATTTGTATTTTTTGAGCATGTTTATTTATAAACTTGTGCTTCATGAAACCTATCTATATTTCAGCTAGGCATGAATCTATAATAGAGACATATTTAGATACTGTTTTAAATAGTATTAAAGATTTAGTTGAGAGCTCAAAATATAATGATTTTGTAGATATAACCAATAGAATAATATTACAACATAATTCTTATCATATTACTGAAACATCAGGAAATTTTCATGATTTCCTTTTAATTATACCCGTTAATGTTTGCAATGCAGTTAGCGGGTTTTTTTGTGGATTAGAAAATAAAGATAATATGCACGTTATAAAGATACATAGAACTTTATTATATGAATTTGCGTTAAGAATTATTACTGAATTACAAGATATACAACCTGTAAATGACTGATATAAAAAAAATATATATAATAATTGGAGATATGCGAGATGTTTTTATGGGAATATCTAGTCAATATACAAATAATAAATATGAAAGCGAAGATGCGGTGCAATTACTTATGTTATATTTTTTAAAAATGAATCCAACTACGTTACAAAAAATATATGATAATGATGGAAAAAAAGGATTGATGAAATATGGAGCAGTTGCTTTGCGGAGAAGTTTTAATAGCCCTAGAAGTGAGTATTATTACACGTATAAAAAACATAGACAAATAGAAAAATTAGGAAAGGAAGATGAATATATAAATTCTGATAGTTATTTATATAAAAGAAATTTATTAGATAATCAGAATGATACTTGGGAATATTTTGAAAAAATAGATAAGGCTTTAGATGAGATGTATTGGTATGACAAAGAAATATATAAATTATATTATAATGTTAATAATAAAGAAACATTAGATACGCTAGCAAAAAAAACAGGAATAAGTAGAAATAGTTTATTTACTACAATTGATAATGTTAGAAAAAAATTAATTAATAATTTTCAAGATGAAAAAGAAAGTTAGAAAATTACCAGCATTAAAAAAAAGTTTAGATACTGTTTTTAGTAGATATATAAGATTAAAAGATAGAGATGAAAACGGATATGTGCAATGCTACACTTGTGAATCTGTTAAACCATGGAAACAAATGGATGCAGGGCATTTTCAAAGTAGAAAATATTTAGCTACAAGATGGAATGAGGATAATGTAAAACCTCAATGCAAACGCTGCAATATCTTCAATAGTGGCGAACAGTATACCTTTGGAAAATTATTAGATTTGAGAATAGGAGATGGAAAGTCAGATCAACTTTATAAATTAGCTAGAACTACTGTTAAATATATGAGGTGTGATTATGAGGAGAAAATAGAATATTATAAAAATAAAGTTAATGAATTGTTAGATGAGTAGTTTTTTTGTAAGTAAAGAAATTAAAAGAGAGAGGTTAGATTATTGCAGAGAATGTCAATTTTATTTCAAACCTACAGGAAGTTGTAAAAAATGCGGATGTTTTATGAGAATAAAGGCTAGCATTAGTGTTATGGAGTGTCCTATCGGAATATGGAAAAAAACAGGGCAAACTCAAGCTAAAACGGATTTGCCTTTATATTTAATAGATGAAGCAAAAGAAATTTGGGAAGGCATAAAAACAGGAACTGCCTTAAATCATGAATATAAAAAAAGAGCTATAACCTTATATAATGTAATATATAATACAGGATATAATATCGGCACAAGTTGTAGTTCATGTTTAAATACTGTTAGAGAAGGAATAAAAAAAATAGCTAATGAAAAAAAACCCTAGAAATGCAGGTAGAAAAAAATTGCCTAAATATGAGAGTATTTATGGAGATTATGATGATACTGATTTAGATAAAAAGAAAATGAAAATTCCTGATATTATAAAGCATGATATAGGATGGGAATTAATTACAGGCATGAAGTTTACTAGCAAAGCATATGAAGATGTTTATATGAGAAATAAATATACTCCATTGAGACGAGAAAAAAGATATTATGAAAGATAAGAGCAAATATTATTGGGATTTAGAAAGGAATATAGACCCTAACATAAATCCTAAAATGAAATTAAGTAAAGAGGAATTAATGAAAGACAATAGAGTTCCTGATTATTATAGAGGGAAAAATAATTATGAAGCTAGAAAAGTAGTTGATAATTTTGATTTGAGTTATAATATAGGAAATGCAGTAACGTATTTATTAAGAGCTATGAACAAACATAGTGAGCCATTTGATTGTTTTAAAAAAGCTATTGCTCACATAGAATTTGAAATAGAAAAATTAAAAGATGTTAGAGATAATTAAACATGCTTTTGGTTTTTGTGGAGAACCGCATATAACTGTATGGCATATTTTTTTTTACGCCAGCTGGCTTATATTTATTTTATAAGTTTAAAAGAAAAAAGAAATGAGATTTATTTGTGATAAGTGTGGTAATATAAAAGATATATATAAGGTAAAATTTACATATATAAAAAATGAGGGATTAGTATGTAAAGATGCTTTTTGTTGTGATCTGTATATGCAACAAGAAATATCTGAAGAATATGAGGGAATGCCTGAAATAAGGAGAAATGATAGTGCTATGAATGATGATAAGTTATGGAATAATTTTAAATATAATAATACAAAATGAAAGAAAAAATTAAAATAAATAAAGTTAGAGGGAATCCTGATAATCCCAGAATTATAAAAAATGATAAGTTTAAAAAATTAGTTCAAAGCATTAAAGATTTTCCACAGATGTTAGAATTAAGACCTATAGTGGTAGATGAGGATATGATGGTTTTAGGAGGAAATATGCGGCTTAGAGCTTGTCAAGATGCAGGATTAAAAGAGGTATGGATAGAAATTGCTCAGGGATTAAGCGATGATCAGAAAAAAGAATTTATAGTTAAAGACAATGCTAGTTTTGGAGAGTGGGATTATGATGTATTAGCAAATGAGTGGGATAGCGTTAAGCTTGCAGAGTGGGGATTAGACGTATGGCAAAATGAGGATGATATTGAGGAGATGAAAAGCCCTGATAATAGTGAAACAGAAAACCCTTTTGCTACTGAATTAGATAGGGAAAGCAATTATATTGTATTAAAATTTAATAAAGATATTGATTGGATACAGGCGAAAACTTTATTTGGATTGCAAACAGAAGTTGCTCAAAGAGCAAACGGTAAAAAATGGAGTCAGGGAATAGGCAGAGTTATAGATGGAGTTAATGCTATTAAAATGATTAAAGATGAGAGTTAAGATATATGCACCTAGTTATAAAAGACCAGAAAAAAGTATAACTCAAAAATTATACCCATCTATTAAATTAGTAGTTAAAGAAAGTGAAGCTGAAGAATATTTAGAGAATGGAAATGATATAGAGGTATGCCCTGATAGTGCACAGGGAAATGTAAGTAAAATTAGAAATTGGATTTTAGATAATTTAATGAAAGATGCTGATTGCTTAATACTGATGGATGATGATTGCAAAGGCGTAGGTAGATGGGAGAAACAAGAATGGAGTTTATTTGGAGAGGATGAGTTATATGAATTTGCAGAAATACATACTCAATTATGCAAAGATTTTGGTTTTACGTTTTGGGGATTAAACTGTGTAACTGACAAAGGAGCTTATAGAGAATATAGTCCTTTTGGAACTTTGCAATATATAGGTTCACCATTTTCTGCTCATCTAAAAGAATCAGATATTAGATATGATTTAAACTTACCATTAAAAGAGGATTATGATTTAACTCTACAACATATAAAAAAATATGGTGGATGTTTAAGAGTTAATTATGCGAGTTATAATGTAAAACAAGCAGAACAAGAGGGAGGTTGTGCAACAATGAGAAATACAGAAGTTGAGAAAAAACAATTTTTTGATCTACAAAAAAAATGGGGCAGAGATATAATCAAAAGAGATAATTCAAGCAAAAGAAGTTTTGATTTCAACCCTATAATTAAAGTGCCAATAAAAGGAATGTAATATGAAAGAATCGGACAAAATCGGACACACTAAAAAAGAGGTAAATAAAAAAGCTATATTAGAGGCTTTGGAAAAAAGCTTAGGAGTGGTTACAACTGCAGTTAAGTTAGTTGGAATTAGTCGCTCAACTTTTTATAAATGGATAGAGGAAGATCAGGACTTTGCTAAGAAAGTTAAGGATATAGAAAATATTACTTTGGATTTTGTGGAAAGTCAATTACACAAACAGATAAGGGATGGGAATACGCCATCAACAATATTCTATTTAAAAACAAAAGGTAAAAGGAGAGGATATGTAGAAAGACAAGAGTTAGATTTAAGTAGTGGAGATGAACCTATTAAAATCAACATTAACATAGATGGAACTGACTATTAATCCTAAGTTTACAAAAACACAAAGCCAAGCGTTAAAATATTTATTAGATAAAAATACTAACGATATATTATTTGGAGGAGCTGCAGGAGGAGGCAAAAGTTATATGGGATGCAGTTGGCTTATATTAATGTGTATTAAATACCCTCAAACAAGATATTTGATGGGCAGGAGTAAATTAGATAATTTAAAGAAAACAACGCTTAACACTTTTTTTGAGGTTTGCCAAAAATGGAATATTATAGCAGGCAAACATTTTAATTTTAATGCTAGCTCTAATGTAATAAAGTTCTATAATGGAAGTGAGATAATGTTAAAAGATTTATTTCATTACCCTGCAGACCCTAACTATGATAGCTTAGGAAGTTTAGAAATAACAGGAGCATTTATTGACGAGGCAAATCAAATAACTGAGAAAGCAAAGAATATAGTTAATAGTAGAATTAGATTTAAATTAGACCAATATCAACTCATTCCTAAATTATTACTAACTTGCAATCCATCTAAAAATTGGGTTTATACTGCATATTATAGAAAAGCAAAAGAGGGAAAAATAGAACCTCATAAAAAATTTATACAAAGTTTAGTTGATGATAACCCCTTTATTAGTGTGCATTATAAAGGACAATTAGAGAAGTTAGATGAAATTAGCAAACAAAGATTATTATTCGGAAATTGGGAATATAATGCAGGAGAGGATAATTTGTGTAATTATGATGCTATAATTAATTTATTTGATCAACGAGGAATTGATGGACAAAAATATATTACTTGTGATGTAGCGCGTTTTGGAACGGATAAAACCGTTATTATGTATTGGGAAGGGATGCATATCAAAAATATAATATCTTATGACAAATCAGCCGTAACAACGGTTGTAGATAAAATTAGAGAGATACAAAGCAAAGAGAGTATAAACTTAACTAATATTATAGTTGATGAGGATGGAGTTGGTGGAGGTGTTAAGGATATGTTAAGATGCAAAGGTTTTGTAAATAATAGTAAACCAATAAAAAAAGAGAATTATCAAAATTTAAAAACTCAATGTTATTATAAATTAGCAGACATGATAAACAAAGGACAAATAGGAATTGATTGTAATAATGTAAATATTAAAAATAACATAATTGAGGAGTTAGAGCAAATTAGGAGTAAAGATATGGATAAGGATAATAAATTACAAATCATACCTAAAGAAGTTATAAAGGGAATTATAGGCCGTTCACCTGATTATGCAGATGCTATTATGATGAGGATGTATTATGAGGTTGATCATAATTACGGCAAGTATTTTGTGCAATAAACGAATTATTAATTTTTTCTATTATATATTATGGAGATTGAACTAGTCAAAGGAAAGCAAAAAACAAAACATGTCATGCCTACAAATTGGGATAATATCACTTTAGACCAATACGTTAGAATGATTAAAAAAACAAAAGAAGTCGGATTAAGAGAATTGGAGAAAGTTGTAGATATTATTAATATTTTAACAAACATTGATAGTGCTGATTTATATAGGCTTTCTACAAAAAATATAGCTCAATTAGGAGGATACGTAACTCAGTTATTAAATGATTTACCTAACGAGGAATTAAAGCATGTTATAACTATAGATAATATAGATTACGGCTTTCACCCTCAATTATCAGAAATGACTATGGGAGAATGGGTAGATATAGATACTTATATAAGTGAGGGATTAGAAGACAATTTGCATAAGATTATGAGTGTTTTATATAGACCTATACTAGAAAAGGTTGATGAAAAATATTGTATTGAGGAATATAGACCTTGTAAAGAGAGACAAGAATTATTTAGAGAAAAAATGAATGTTGGAGATTTTTATGCAGTATCGGTTTTTTTTTCTCTTTTAGGAAGGGAATTATTACAAAGTTCGCTCAAATATTCGATCACAGCAATGAAGGAGGAGAAAATGCCAACCCATTCGGACAAGATTTGAGAAGTCAACTATCAGACAAATGGGGATGGTATAATGCTTTATATGTAATGGCTGATGAGAAGGTTGAGAAAATAGATGTAATAACTAAGTTAAAAGTTGAGGAGTGTTTGACTTTTATGTGCTATAAGCAAGATATAAGTAGAATACAAAAACAAGAACACGAACAAGAAATGATGAAATATAATAGATATGGCAGATAGTATAAGATATAAAACTTATAAGAATGTTTTAGAAACGTTGAAGTGTTTAGGGGATAAGCATAAACAAATTAAAACTACTACAACAGGAGATATTTTTGATATTGATTTAAATGATGCTAATTTATTTCCTCTATACCATATTAATCCCATTAGTGCAGAAATTAATTTGCAACAAAAAATATTTAATTTTCAAATATTTGTTATGGATATAGTTGATGCTGACAATAATAATGAGGATTATGTTCAAAGTGATACGTTTCAAATTGTAAGCGATTTGATTGCTTTGTTAAAACAAGGAGAAATATTATATCACTATGATGCAAGTGCTGGAGAGGAACCTAGATATTTTATAGAGGATGATTTTACTTGCGAACCTTTTCAGGAAAGATTTGACAATTTTGTTACTGGATGGACTGTAGATATAGGCGTTATTGTAGAGAGTGAGTTGAATAGTTGCATTATACCAATTGATAATAGTGCAACATGTATAAAATAAAATTAGGAAAGTTTGTGATCGTATTAGGTTTTTTTAAAATAACAATAAAATATAATGGAAAGTAAATACCAACAAATATTAGAAAAATTAGATGAGATTAGTATAAAATTAGAAAGTTATACAGATTACCCTCAAACGGCTACAAATAATGCTAAGCGTGCTATAAAGTATAAAAAAGAGAATGGAAGTAGTTGCGGAACAAAAGTAGGTTGGACTCGCGCAAATCAACTAGCAAATAAGAAACCAATTAGCAGAGATACTATAGCAAGAATGGCTAGTTTTAAAAGACATGAGAAAAATAGCAAAGGTAGTTATGATGAAGGATGCGGACCTCTAATGTGGGATGCGTGGGGAGGCTCAGCAGGAGTTAATTGGGCAATAAGAAAATTAAAAAGTATTGATAATAAAAAGAAAAAATAAATATGGCAGATTTAACAGTAAGTTTAACCGAAACGGTTACAATAAATGGAACTAACAGAGGTTCTACAAATACTCATACTATATCAGGAATAGAGCATACTTTTGAAAGAGTTGTTACAGTTCCTGCTAATTCAGACACAACAGTTTTAGTTACTAAAGATACTGTTGCTAGTAGCGATGGAGCGATAGATATACAAGATTGCAAATATATTAGAATAACAAATTTAGATTCAACTAATAATATTAATCTTTCTTTGCAAATAGATAGTGGAAATGATGATAGTGCTGCTGATGAGAGTGCAACAATATCGCTACCTGCAGGACAATCGTTCATGATGGGAACTCCTCATGATTCTATTGCCGTATCTGATGCTAATGCTACTATTAATACAAGTATGCATGATTTAGAAAGCATTATAGTAGATAGTGCAGACCAAGCAATTAAAGTTGAAGTTTTTGCAGCATCAATATAATGAGCAGAAAGAGCTGGACTAGGAGAACGACTTATAAGAATTTAGATGATTATTTAAATTCATATGGAAAATATATTAAAAAACAAGCTAAGAAAGTTGTAGATAAAAAAACCAAAGGCTCAGGAAAACTTAGTAGGGCTTTAAAATATGATGTTAGATATGCTAAAGGAGATTTTGAAATTGATTTTAGATCTAATAAATATGGAGAGTTTGTAGAAAAGGGAGTTAGAGGAGTTGGAGGATTAGTCAGAAAAAAAGGAGAGGGACAACCTGTATTAAGACAAGGATATAGAACCTATATAGATTTAGAAGGCAAAAGAAAACGTAGCCCATATCAATTTAAGGGGACTAGACCACCTATCGGAAATATTATGAAATGGATGGGAAGTGCTGGCATTAGCCCTAAAGCTGGTCAAACACTAAAAGGAGTTGCTCATGCTATCAGCTATGGAATATTTAGACAGGGCATTCCTGCGTTATCATTTTATACGCAACCAATATCTGCAACAAGAGGATTATTTGTAAGGAAATTAATACAAAATTATAGTAAAGATATAGAAGCTGGAGTTATAACTCATGGCTTTAAAGCAAAATTAAATTAATATGGCATTAACAATTCACCAAAAACCTTTATATGATTTGCTTCACTCTGGAGAAAAGATTATATATACTGTTAAAGATTTACAATATGTGACTAATAATGTGAAAGTCAAATATATAGCAAGAGTATATGTTGCACCAAAAGTGCAGGATTTAGGATTAACTTCTAATTTAGCTGCTAATAGCTTAATTGCAGTTCTAAAAACCAATCCTAACAGTGCAGGAGTTGGAATTTTTGATTTCGGTGCTATATTAGATAATTATGTTAGCCCTGATTTTGAGGGAGGAAATGCAAATAGTGACGGAAGTAGTGCTCAATTCTCATCTTTTAAGAGTAACACGTATGATCAGCAAAGACATGACATTCATTTGATAGATGCTTTTTGCGCTAATCAAAATGCTTGCAGATATGTTAGAATAATATTTAATATGGAGGGCGCAGGTAGTTTACAAGGAGAGGTTATAGAAACACAAAACCATCAAACTGCAGATGAGTTAGTTATATTTAATGGATATTTACAAAACACAGAAATACTTAATGAAGTAAGTGGAAATTTTGGTTATAATTTGAGCTATCATAAATATATTTTAAATGATGATAATGATGAATTTTTAACGGAAGCTCCTAAAATACAATACATAAGAGAGAAGGACTATCAAACTTTAGCTTTTTTTAATAATCTGCAAAATGGAGGAACGCCTGGCAGTTTTGGTGTGGGTAGCAGTAATGAGGTAGATTCTATTAAAATTCAATATTATTATAATGGTGCGACTGTTGGCAGTCTAATAACCAACGTAGTTACAAATAATGGAGTTATAAATAACTTACAAACTGATTCTAATAGAAAGCTAACTTATTTTGGAGTAGGGACTGCAAATCAAAAGAATAACGGCAATCCGCAGCCGTCTAACTGGGATTATTATACAGTCCAAGCTTTTGACGGAGGAGTTGCGATTAGTGATATATATTATTTTTATAAACAAGAAGATGATTGTAAAGGATTTGAAACTATAAGGCTTTGCTGGTTAAATAAATTTGGAACTTGGGATTATTATAATTTTACTAAAAAAAGCATAAGGACTTTTAGTAAAGAGGCAGTTAGTTTCCAAAGTTTAGAAGGAACTTGGAATGGTGACAAATTTAGTATGGAAGGATATAAAGGAGGAAAGAAAATTTATAAAAGTAAAGCTACTGAGATTGTAATATTAAACACAGATTTTATTACTGATGAGGAAGCTATATGGCTAGAGAGTTTATTTGTTAGCAATCATGTTTATATACTTAGTCAAAATTCTAATGACGCTAACAATCAGGGAACATTGAGAAAATATGTGGAACCTGTATTTATGGCGAGTAGTGAATTAGAAAGACAAACTACTGCTAATAATGGTAAAAAACAATATACGTTTAGTATTAATAAAAGTAAAATGAGAAAAACGCATAGAACATAATGAGCTTACAATTAACACTATACCCTCAATTAAATGAAGGGATTTATACTTGGGAGCAAACTGTTAGTAATACAAATTTAGTTGCTGACCATTCGTATAATTTTGCTGCTTATTATTTTGCTGCTAATGTTTTTACGTCTAGTAGTCCAACACCTGCAAAAGATTCTATTCAAAATGCAACAATACCATTGAGTAGTGTATGGCAGGGCTTTAAAAGTGATGGAACAGTATATAGTAATGTTACTGCTCCAAGTGTTACCTCAGGAAATTTGAATTTACCTTCAACAGGCAACTCAGTTTGTGGAGCATACCAATTAGTTAGTGGATTACAACCTGGTATTGATTATGTATGGACTATAAACTATTTTACTGCTGGTAGAGGAACAGTTGAAGTTGGATTTTCTGATCCTCAACAAATGTTTATAGGTGGACAATCATTTCATCAAACAGGATTATTTTCTCAAAGTTTTAGTTCGGTTCAACAATTTTTTAGCACACAGGGGACTTTTACTGCTACCTCGCAAGAATGTATATTTTGCGTTAGATTTATCGGCAATGGTGTTAATAATGATACTACAAAAATTATGCAAGTATCTGTTAAACAAAGTCAATCTACGCCAACAATTACAAATGTAAGTGACGGACAAGTAGTTTTAGATTTATTTGACCATTCACCTATACCAATGACTTTAAGTGTAGATGATTTTAAAAAAATAGCAGAAAAACCTCAATCATTCTCAAAGGCTTTTAATCTTCCTGCAACAAAACATAATAATAAAATATTTAAAAATATATTTGATGCTAGTGTTGTTACTGACATTATACAAAATCCTGCTACTTTTAATCCTTATATCATTACTAAGGCTGTTTTAAAAGAGGATGGCAGCACAATTTTTGAAGGACATATGCAGCTATTAGATATAAAAGAAAAACAGGGAGAAATTGTTTATTCTGTTAATTTATTTTCTACTGCAGTTTCACTTAAAACCATATTAGGAAACAAAACTCTTGCTGATTTAGATGGAGGAGCAACAGGAGGTGGAATTGGATTGAGTGAATTAGACCATTTGTGGACTAAAACACAAATTAAACCTAGTTGGATAGGGCAGTTACCCTTAATCAATACAGTGCCTAGTGGATATACAGGATATTTAACTACTAGATTAGGAGATTGCACAGGAGGAGAAACAGAAACTAATGTTTTAAAATACCCTTTTGTGCAATGGAATGGTGGTATTACACAAGATCAGGGAGGAACAACGCATGGTTTCCCTAGATTAAATCATATGTGCAATGCTTTTAGACCATGGATAAAATTAAAATATTTAGTTGATAGAATAATTGGAGAGGCAGGATATACTTATCAAAGTGATTTTATGGAAGGCACAGGGAATTATGCTAATCCACAGGGATTGCCTAATATAGTTGCTAAATTTCCTGATTTTCAAAGATTGTTTATGGATATGAATTGGGGCTCTAAAAATACTCCTGGCGATTTTGGAACAAATATAGAGGCAACGTATGTGAGAGATAATGCAACAGCAGATAACAGGGCTAATCCTGAGAATACTTGGGTTAATTTACAACTTACAGACAATACAGTTCCATTAGAGGCTTTAGGATATAATACTTCTACTCACCAATTTGTAGTTCCTGAGGATAATTTTATTTATACTTTTGATATAGAGGTCTTAATTTCTAATAATGACAATGGAGCAGTTAATGATAGATTTCATGTTGCTCTATCGCGTTATAGTAGCACAGGCTCATGGCTAGGAAATATTGACGCACAATATAATAACAATCCATCTTCATCAACTGTAACAACAATTAATCTAAATGGGACTGTTCAGGCTATGCAGAATGATGTTATAAAATTACAATTTAACAAAGTAGCACCAACAAGCGGACAGGGTGGAGCTCCTAACGATGTCAGACAGGGAGATACAAGCGATACTTCTAGTATTGGAACAACTATGGTAGTGAGTTGCGTGCCTGGTAGAATGACAAGCAATGTATTATTGTCGAAAAGAGGAAAAATAAAACAATTTGATTTTTTAAAAGATATTTTTACAATGTTTAATTTGATTGTTTTGCAAGATAAGGACGACCCTACAAAATTAAAAATAGATCCTTATGATGATATATTTATTGATAATGAATTTACGACAGGGATTAATGCTAAAGTTCATGATTGGACTGAGAAAGTAGATATAACAGAGCATGAATTAAAACCTATCAAATTAAAAAAAGATGTTTTTTGGGAACCTAAAAAAGATGACAAGGATTATGCTAGGAGTGTATATGTAGACGCAACAGGAAATGAATTAGGAATAATGCAAATAACTACTGGTGCAACTGTGCCTTCAGGCGAACAAAAAATTCAATTAAAAGTATTTAGCCCTACATATTGTAAACCGTTATTTACAGGATTTACAAATAAATTATATGTGCCTCAAATATTAAATATGAAGTCGGATGGAACTACACAGGGATTTGACAATAAACCTAGAGTTTTATATGATATGAATGGAGACCACTCTAATTATAATAATTTAACTGCATTGCCTGTCGGTGCAAGTGGAATACAAAAAACATATAGAATACCTAGTTTCAATGGAGTGACTGGAGAAAATCAAAGTAAATTTTTACAGTTTGGCCATGTTACTGCATACCCTACATCAGCACAACAAAGAGATTTTAACTTTGGGCCTGTGCAGATGATTAATTATGGAGGAACACCTAGAACTTTATATGCAGAATATTGGAGCCCATATTATAATGAATTATATGATAGCAATACAATGGTTGTAAAAATAAAATGCATACTTACTCCTATTGATATGAGTAATGTGAATTTTTATGATAAAATATTTATTAAAAATAGAGAGTATAGAATAAATAAAATCGACTATAAAGCAGGAGAATTATCAACAGTAGAATTAATTAGAATACCATAATGAGAAATAGAAAGAATTTTAAATTAAAACCTCATGATATTAAGAGAAATGGCATAGTTACTTTTACTGATGGAACTAATATAGATTTACCAGCTAATCAAAAAACTTGCGAGGCATACGGATATGAATATATAAATGGAGTTTGTTGTGCTTATGTGCCTTCTGCTCAAATTAGAGAGAATGCTAATGATGAAACATTTTTAAATAATGGAAGTGGAAATGAAATTAACAAAAGTAAAGGGACTTTAATTACAGGAAATAGTCATTTTATAGATAATGCTTTTGGTTGTTTTATAGCTGGGCAAAATAATGTTATATCGCCTGACGACCCTGTTTACGCAGGTTTGCAACCTAACGATGCAGAGGCATATGTAAATAATGCTAGTATAATCGGAGGAAGTTATGGAAAAGCAACTGCTAGTGGGCAAGTTGTAATTGGAGGAGGAAAGGGAGATAGCTCAGATTCTCACGGACATCATCAATTAAGCATATATACTTTGGGATTACAAAATGTAGGTAGAACAGGCTCTGTTATGGTTTTGCAGGGAGATAGTGATCGTGCAGAAGAGATATATTTACCACTTGGAAGCATGAATCTTTTTGAGATTAATTTAACTGGTATATGCACAGGGGGGGCTAGTGGAACCGTAGGTCATTATAAAAGTTTAGTTCAAACAGGAACATGCTTAGTAAGCAGCAGTGCAGAGACTGAGAACGTATATAATGCAGGAACCACTACTACCACCTCTTCAAATGGAACTACAGGAACGGTTGCAGTGGGGTTGAGTGATAATAGATTTAGGATAGAAATAACAGGAGTTAATAATGTGAATTGCAGCTGGTTTGCAGTTGTAAAGATTTATACAAATAAAATTAGTGTAACATTTTAAGATATGGCAAAGGGAACAACGGCAAAGGTTACAATGGTAGTAGATACCAGAAAACCTGTAAAAAATATTGGAGAACTAACTAAGAAGATTCAGGACATGAGGTCTGAGTTAGAGGGAACGGACTTAGGCTCAGATAGATTTCAGGAATTGAGTGAGGCAATAAGAGGTGCTAGTGGAGAGTTAAAAGAGTTAGAAAGAAACATGGAGGGCTTAGATGCTCAGCAAAAAGCAGAAAGCTTCGTTAAAATGGGAGAAGGTATTGCAGGAGGTTTTGCAATAGGTCAGGGTGCTATGGCATTATTTGGAACAGAATCAGAAGCGTTACAGGAATTACAAACTAGAGTGCAAGGAGCGATTGCTATCGCTATGGGTGTGAGAATGTTAGCTGAGGCTGCTATGCAGGCAGCAACTGCAAAAAGAGTTATACAAGAAAAGATTGCTATTGCACTAAGTGGGAAGGGAAGATTAGCGACTTTAGCTACGGCTGCAGCTAATTTTGTGATGACTGGTTCATTAGGAGCTTTAACTGTCGCAAAAGGCTCTGCAACGGTCGCTGCGATTGCTTTAAGAGTTGCGTTATTAGCAATACCAATAGTTGCTATTGTCGCTGGTGTTATATCACTTATTTCAGTTTTAGGAGATTGGTTTGGTGCGTCTGATGAAGGAACAGAAGGACAAAAAGATTTTAGTGCTGCTGCTGACAAAGCATCTGAAAGCGTAAAAAATCAAACTGATGCATTAAGAGAAAATGCAAACTTTCAAAGAGAGTTAAAAAATGCAGAAACAGAATCAGAAAAACAACTGATTAGGTTAAATAAAGCATATTCAGATGCTCAGAAAGAAACAGATGCTTTAACTCAAAAAGCAGCAGATTATGCAAAAAGATTAGGAGAACTTGGTCTGAGTGAAAGAATGATACAAAATGAGCTTAACAAAGCAGGATATACAAAAAGAATTAACGAATTAGTGCAAGCAGAAGAGGCTACTATGGATTTAATAGAAGCTCAACAACAGTTAATTAAAGATGAGCAAGAGGCAGAAGAGAAAAGAGAGAAAGCAAGACAGAGATATAAGGAAAGAAAAAAAGAGGAGGCTACTCAATTAGAAAATATTAGAAAATTACAAGAGGAGTTAGTTCTGTTAGAGGAGACTAATGATGAGGAAAGAAACAAGAAAAAAATAGAATATGCTAGACAAGATGCTTTAAGAAAAGCAGAAGAAATAAGAGATGAGGAGATTAAGAGAAAGACTATTGATGCCATTAATGATAAATATGATCAGATGGAAATTAATAGGGCTCAGAAAGTCCAAGATGAGAAAGATAAAATCGCAAAAGATGCACAAGATAAAATAGACGAAGAGAATGAAGCTTTAGCAGATAAGCGTAAAGAATTTTCGGAGGATGCTATGGAGGAGTTGAGAAGATTGCGTAGAAAAGACCAAGAAAATGAAATTAATGATGTTAAAGCACATTTTAAACAAATACTAGAGGATGAGTCATTAACCTTTGCAGAAAGATTGTATTTAGCAGAGGAACAAGATAGGCAAATAAAAGAAATTAATGATAAATATAGAAAGGAAAAAGAAGAAAAAGATGCAGAATTATTACAAAGTCAAATAGAGGCAACTTTAGATGCTTTGTCGCAAACGTTAAGTGCTTTTAGTGATAACATGGATGCAGAGAAAGCTGAGATAGATGAGAGGACTAGAAAAGAATTAGAGTTAGAAGGATTAACAGAAAGAGAGAAAGAAAAAATACAAGCTAAGGCAGATAAGGAAAAAAAGAAAATAAACCAAAAACAAAAGAAAATAGCAGTAGCACAAGCTATTATAGACACGTATAAAAATGCAACTAGTGCATTTGGTGCTATGTCAGGAATACCAGTGGTGGGGCCTGTTTTAGGAGGTATCGCAGCTGCTGCTGCAATCACGGCTGGTCTTGCTAATGTAAGACAAATTATGGCACAAGATGTTGGAGGAGGTAGTGGAGGAGGAGGAGCAAGCCCTCCTGCACCTAGACCTGAACCAGCAAAACCTGCAACGACTGGGGCGTTTAGTTTAGGAGGAGCAGACCCTAGTAAAAAACCAGTAAAAGCTTTTGTAGTTACAGATGAAATGACGGACTCACAAGAGCAGCTAGAAGGAATTAGACAACAATCAACTTTATAATTATAATTATGGCAAAAAAGAAAAAAAAGAAATATAAAAAACCATTTAAGATCACAGAGCTCGTTATAAGTGATGAAAATGAGGAGTTAGCTATTGATGCAATTTCATTAGTAACAGACCCTGCAATAGAAGTGGACTTTGTTTATTTTAATAAAGAAAAAAGTAATTTGACTTTAGCAAAAATAGATGAGGAGAAAAGGATGTTAGTGAGTCCAGCGTTAATACCTAACAAAAATATATACAGATATAATGCAGATACTGATGAAAATTACTACGTATATTTTAGCAAAGAAACTGTTAGAAAAGCAAGTGAAATGTATTTAAAACACAATAATCATCACAAGGCTACTTATCAACATGAGCAGAGAGTTGGAGGAGTTTTAACTGTGGAAAGTTGGATTAAAGAAGATATGAAATATGATAAGAGTTTAGCTTATGGCTTTGATTTGCCTTTAGGCACGTGGTTTGTTAAAATGAAAATTCAAAATGAAGAAATGTGGCAAAAAATTAAATCAGGCGAACTTAAGGGACTTAGCATAGAAGGTTACTTTGTTAATGCTATGCAAAAAATGGGCAAAATTAGGGATGAGGATTTATTAAATGCACTAGCACAAATTTTGAAAATCAAATAGAACTAAATTTATTCTATTATATATTAATCATGAGTATTAATTTTAAAATTAAATAAGAATTATGGATATTAAAAAACAAATTTTATCTGCTTTAGGATTGGAAACAGAGGAAATTACTTTGGAATACCAAGCTAAATTAGAAGATGGCACAATTATTGTATCTTCTGCAGATGCTTTAGCAAGTGGAATAGATATTGCTATTCTAACTGAAGATGGCTCAACTATGCCTTTGCCTGTTGGAGAATACAAAACAGAAGATGGCAAAAGCTTTTCTGTAACAACTGAGGGAACAGTTGCAGAAATTATGGAAGATGAGACGGAAGAGGAGGAAGTTGAAGCAGGGAAAGAGGATGACAAGAAAAAATATGAGGAAACAGAAGTAGCAGAGGCTATTACGGATGAGGTTACACAAGCTACTGATGAGATTGCTACGGCAATAGATGAGGCAACAGGAGATGAGGTAACACCTGAAGTTGCAGAAGCTGCTGCAGAAATAGCAGTTGCTATTGTAGAGGAAAAAATTGAGGATGTTGCTATGAACAAGCATCTGAAAGAATTAACTGAAGTATTGAAAGAGGAGCTATCAAGTTTAAAAACTAGATTAAATGAGATAGAAAAATCAGCTGGAGGAGAAAAGGTTAGAGTTTCTAAATTTAATAAAGAAAAAAAGGAGGAGGTTAGCTATGCAGACTATAGTAAAATGGATGCAAGAGAAAGATTTTATGCTAACCTAAGTAAAATCAAAAATTAATAATTAATTAAAAAAAAGAAAAAAAATGGGATATTCAATTACTAGTAATTATTCAGGGGAACATGCTGGACAGTATATTGCAGCAGCATTAAAATCCTCTAAATCATTAGAATTTTTAACAGTTTTAGAAAATGTTAAATACAAAAGAAACATAACTAAAGTTGCTAATTCTGGAATGATCGTTGATGCTACTTGCGACTTTACTGACGCAGGAACATTAACTCTGACAGAAAGAGTTTTAGAGCCAAAGGCGTTACAGATTAACGTTGATTTATGTAAAAAAGATTTATTAGCTGACTGGCAAGCAGCACAAATGGGAGCAGGAGCTCACAATAGAGATATGAGTGCTGACTTTTCTGCATTTGTAGTTTCTCACTTAGCTGATACTATTGCTGACCATGTAGAGAGTAACATATGGGCTGGATTAGGTTCTAACGCTGGTGAGTTTACTGGATTTATGCACGCAGGAAATGGTTTATTTGAGAATGATACTGCAATTGTAGAAGCTGATAATTCAGGTGGTGCAGGTGCTGCTTATACTGCAACTTCAATAGATGATGATTTAAATGCTATTGTTGCTGCAATACCTTCTGCAGTTTACACAAAAGAAGATTTATATATCTACATGTCAGTTGCTTCATACAGATTATACTTACAAAACCAAGCATCTGCTGGATATGAAAGACTATATAATATGGGAGATGGTTTTAAGCCAATGTTTAACGGAATCAAAATTGCAGTATGCCCTGGCATGGTAGACAACAAAATGGCGGCAGCTCAAAAATCAAACTTATTTTTTGGAACTGACCTAGTTAGCGACCACGCAGAAATACGTATGCTAGACATGTCTACTCTAGACGGCAGCGACAACGTTAGAGTTGTAGCAAAGTTTACGGCTGGATGCCAGCACGCACAAGGAGGGGACATTGTTAGAATGGACTAAATTATTAACCTATAAAAAATTATAAACATGGCATGTGAATTAACAAGATCTAGGGGATTAGACTGCAAGGACATTATGGCAGGCGTTAGAAATATTTACTTTGCTCAACATAGTGATCTTGTTGTTACAACTGCAAATGGTGCTGTTACGCAAATAGCAGGAGCAGGAGGCTATAGCACAGGATATTTTAAATACGCTATTCCAAAAGGACAGGCGAGCATGACTGAGACTATTAACGCTTCAGTTGAGAACGGCACTGTATTTTACGATGGAGCAATAAATTTAAAATTGCATAAATTATCTTTAGACGATAGAAATGAAGTTAAATTATTAGCACAAAATAGATTAATTATATTTGTTGAATTATACCAAACTGTAAATAGCAAGAATGAAATTTGGGCGTTTGGTGTAGAAAATGGATGTGAATTAACTGCTGGGACTGCTAATTCTGGTGCTGGTTTTGGCGATATGAACGGATACGATTTAACGTTCAGCTCAAGTGAATCAGCTCCGTGCTTTAGACTATCGCAATATACTAGCGTTCCATTTGATAACTTTACTTTAACTACAATTGTTTAGTAAAATATTAAATATCAAATGTTAATATATTTGAAAAGGGGTGGCATTAGTCACCCTTTTTTTTTATAAATTTGAAAAATAAAAAACTATGTATAAATTAAAAAAAGAGTATTACGGAAGCACTGTAAACATTAAAGGTTATAGTATTTTGCTTGATACTGTTAGACCTCATCAAGTTGAAATTTTAGAATTAGAAGCGTTTTTTGACAAAGTAGAGGATAAGAAAAAAAGCAAAAAAGATAGTTAAAACCTTCTCTAGTAATTTTTAGCTATTGTAATATTAGAAAGTTTTAATATTAGTATTTAGCAATACTGTTGCAATCTCTTAAAACTCAGCTTAGACGGCTTATAATAGAATTAAAATAAAACTACTTTTTTTCTATTATATAGTATGATACACGTTACTTATGGACAAAATTTAGTTGCTAATCTAAGTTTGAGAGAAAGCAAAATTAGTAGTTTAGCACAAAGCAAAATAGCTTATTTGTTTAAGTTTACAAATGATTTAACAAAAAATGTTAAATATGCTTATGGAGATTATGTAGCAAGTGAAGCAACGACTAATGATCGCTCAATAGAAATTGCTATTCTCCACCATGCTACTGGTGATTTATTTGGAGGCTCTGTAAATTTTAAACCATATGGATATTGGACATATGAAGTTTATGAAGTTGCATGGATTGGAACTGTTGGAATTAATGATACTAATGCTCCTAACAGTGAAACTGAGGTTTTAACTGTTAATGATAACAATGGTGTTGTGCAAGGAAAAGTTCATGAGGGAAAATTATATGTATCAGAAACAGAAGGACAAGAGCAAATAAAATATCAAAAATATGAGCCAAGCTCATCAACAAATTACGTATATACAAATTAAAATTATATTATGGCAGATACAACATTAGAATTATTAGGAGAACAATTAGGAAAGGGAGGAGTTGAAATAGTAGTTTCAGGAACTGGAGCAGTTACAGGAAAGGATTGTTATGCGGTGCACTTCCCTGTTCAAACTGTAGTTACTAATTTAGATACAGGCACAAATGTTACAGGGACTGATAGTGAGTTGCATTTAACTTACCCTGCAGGCACAACTTTATATTTAAATATAACGGCTATAACCATTTCTAGTGGTTTAGCATTAATTTATAAAAATAACACGTTATAATGAAGCTAGGACGGTCGTATGTGTGGAATCCTACGTATGAGCAGGAGAATTTAGTATATTGGCTGCAGCACAATAGTAATATAACAACAGATGGAAGTTTAGTTACTCATTGGGCAAGTGCAAAAGCTGGTGCAACAGACAGATGGAGTCAACCAACTGCTAATGCTAAGCCAACTTTATCGGCATCAGTTGGAACAAAAGGAGGTGTTGATTTTGATGGAGTTGATAATCATTTAATCGGAACTCAATTTACTCTGGATGGAGAATATGTTATGGGAGTGAGATTTACTGTGTCGGATGCTGATGCAGGAAATGATGTTTTAGTCGGAGATATAACTAGCTCTAATAATTTTTTAAGATTAAACAATTCAGAAACTGTAGGAATTAAACATAGTTCAGGGCAAAAACTTTTCACAATGGATGCAGGGAGTATATTTACTGCAGATAGTGATCATACTTTAGTTATAGCTAGAGATAGTGGAGATGTGATTAGAATTTGGATGGATGGAGTTTTACAAACAGACACAGAAACTGCTGCAGGAAATTTTTTAGTTGATGGATTAGGAGCGAGAGCTAGTATTACAAACTATTTTAGCGGAGTAGTTTATGAAGTTTGTATATTTGACGATGTGTATTCAAC
>Ga0208767_1000596_pt1 | contig 29984 bp, 29 predicted proteins | sample VirMetDEL_Mar_21_FD_184514 | JGI IMG/M metagenome (GOLD analysis project Ga0208767, IMG submission 184514) | Aqueous microbial communities from the Delaware River and Bay under freshwater to marine salinity gradient to study organic matter... | ecosystem: Environmental > Aquatic > Marine >... | reverse complement strand
CTGTGTTTGTACCGTTTGTGCGGTTAAAGGTTCCGCTTCCGTTAAATGCCATTTGACTTATCTCCTCGCTTTATCTTATAATATCATTATAACTTAATAAAGGCAATGTTATGTTTACTAATCTAGACCGTTTTATGCTTACTATAGTTTTCGCGCTACTCATCGGTGACGACCTCCGCGAGTGGTTTAGCCGCTTGTCGACCTATCTCGGTTTCTAAGGCAGTAGCTAAAAACTTATTAATAAACCGCTCCGTGTTGCGCTCTGTGCCGCTTCTTAGCATCGCTTTTAGTGCGATGGGGTCGAACATGGACGCTACAAGCGCGTCAGCTACTTTGTCGCCAGTATACTGCCCGATTTTACTAAGCCCTTTGCCTGCCGCAAAGCCGGTGATTGCGCCGCCTGTATCACCAATACTTGACCCACCAGCGGTTAATGCAACCGTTTGCAGTGCGCTGTATACGCTGTTATCTCCTGCCTTCTTGCCGAGTATCTTGTTTAGCTGCTGCGCTGCTGCGGTAGACGACTGGCCTTTGCTCGCTAGGTTGCGAAGCTCCTTCGCCTGCGCGTCTGAAATTAGGTCATCTTGTAGTCGCCGTAGGTTTCTATAGTGCTGCTCGCCGAAAAGCTCCTTTATATATTCTTTGTTCTGCGTAACGAAACGCTTAACCCCTGAGGGCGTCGGGTTGCCGGTCGTCCCTATCGCTGCTTTTCGAAACGCTTCTGCTGTTGACTGCTTGAGCGCGTCTTTCGCTTCTGTCGTCTTCGCTGCGCGGAGTGCTTGTTTAATCGTTGTCTCTTTCCCGTCGACGAGCGCATCTACGACCCTTTCGTCTGCGATTCTGTAGTCTCCGCGCTCTTTTTTAAGCGTTCTACCGACTACGCCGCGTTCAAAGATTTGCCCCTGCTGCGCTCGTAGGGCTTTCCCCTTGTTCCATATGGCGACCTGCTCGGGTGTAAACCCCCCTGTCTTCATCGCTTCATCTACGCTGTTATCTAGGCTTTCGACTACTTGCGTTAATAGCTTGCGCTCTCTGTTGGTCGCTCCTTGCATTAAGTCGGTAGCGGCTGAGCGAAGGTTTTGGACTTGCTCCCACGTATTAGCGTAGGGCTGGCCTGTAGCCTTGGCTACATTTTCAGTCGCTGCAAAGTCATCAATTAGCTCTTTGACCGCAGGCGTAAGTTCGCGCCCCTTAACCTCTTTGCCGCTTAGCTTCTTAGCAAGGGATTGCACGTCTGCGTTAGCTTGCTTTAAGTCAATAATGCTCGTCCCTTCCGGGTCAACTGCTTCGTATAGTGCGCTTACTTTGCGCTTAGAGGCTTGTAGGGCGTCATCCATGCTTTCGCGTATCGCTTCCCCACGCGCTGCTTTACTCAGCGTTGCCTCTGGCATAAGCTCATTCGCTAACGACGTTTGTGCGCCCATGCGTTCTAAGTCTCTTGCTGCAAACGCTTGTGCGTCCTCTCGTCCTGAGCGCCGTAAAGCTTCCTCTAGCGCGGCAAGCCCTGGGTCACCTGTCGTCTCTGCTACTCCGCGCTCTGTAAGCGTTTCAGCGCCCTCAGCGCGTGCTATGGCTCCTATAAGCTCGTCAGCGTTACGGGTAGCGTACCCCTCAATTAACTCTCTAGCTGCGTCCTCTGCGCCTGCTGTGGTAAGCTTACGCGCCCCTCTGTAGGTCGCTTTCCCTGCTGCACCGACTCCGGGAATAGCTGCGCTGATAGCTGCCTCAAGTAGACCACGCTTAATGCGCTCCTCCTTGCTGCGCTCTGTGCCGCCTAAATACTCCGCCAGCTCGCCGCCAAGCTGCGAACCAGCCGCTCCGCCTGCTACACCCCCGGCAAACGTTCCAGCCCCTGGTGAGGCAAATGAGCCGCCTAATGCGCCTAATGCGCCGCCACCTATGCCGCCGACGGTTTCGCCGATCATCTCGCGGCCTTCTGGCGTCTTCGCGTATTCGTAAGCTGCGCCGGTGCGCTCAGGGGTAGCGTACTCGGCTAAGCCGCGACCACCGCCGAGAATTGCGCTTATCGCGGCTTCGAGGGCGCTCGGTTGCTGTTCGCCGAACATCATGCCCTCTGGTCCGCTGGGGCGGCTGGGGGCGGCGGAACGCTCTCTTAACTCTCGTAAAGCGCGTAGTCGCTCAAGTCGTGCTAGTCTTTCCTCGTCAACCATGTTTACCTTGTCGCTATTATTTCGTCGCGTGAATAGCCCATTTTTAGGTATTCTTGCTCTTCAGGTGTTAAGTCATCCCCGCCGAGTGCCGCAGTCTTAGCTACTTCGGTGCGTGGAGCGACTGCGCCGCCGGTCACTATTCGCGCGATTAAGTCGGGGGAGGTTTGCCCTGATAGAATATCGCGTGCTAGGCCTTCCCTCGCTTGTCGTGCTGTTAGAATGTCATTCTTCCAGCGGTCGAACTCTGTCGACATTATATCAAGCGATTCGATTGCCGACTTACCTTTAAGCTCCAAAACCTTCCGGCCAATATCTCCCTCGGTCTGCGTCCCTGCTGCCATCTCGACGATGCGGTTGAGTCCGCCTTGAACTGTCTGAGCAATCGCGTTTGCGTCCTTGTCGCCGAATATCGCTGAAAACTGCCGCTTAAGACTGTTAGACCAGCCCGATGGGTTGCTAAGGTCTTCGCTAGGAAACTTTTGCTTTAGCTCGTTAAACCGCTCTACAAGTCCAATGACTTCGTTTTCAACCGGTACAAGTTTGGTGCTCGTGTCGACTAGTTTTGTAAGGGCTTTTTCTGCCATCTTATCGCTTAGTGCTTCTGTGCGCCCAAGATTGACGACTGTTTTTGGCGACCTGGCGGCTTCGCTGTACTGTCCTAACCCAGCCTCTTGCAGAGCTTGCTCCTTGAGTAGCGCGTTCGCTATGCTGCGTTGTTCTTTGCGCTGCTGCATGTTCTCTTTCATCATAAGCGCCTGCATTAGTGCGTCCTCTTCTGCGCTGCGTGTGGCGCTCTCTTCGACTAGCTGGCCAACTACGCCGCTAAGCTCAGGACTGTATTCGTAGCTGCCGCTAGCAAGGCTCTCAGGCTTTATGTCGCCGCTCCTTATGCCGACTTGCAACGCTAGTGCTTCACGGGTAAGCGCGTCCGCTTCTTGTCGCCCCGACTCTATGCCGTAGCCAGCTAAGCCGCCGCCGATGAAGTTTTTGAGGACGTTAGCGAGTAGGGCGTCTTTCCAGTTGTCTTGCGTTACTCCTTGGAGCGGCGTAGATAGGATGGCGCCACCAATTCCGGTGTACAAGTTTTGCATCCGCTCCATTTGCATACGTTTAATTTCATCGGTGAGTGCGCTCATTGTCTTATCCTTGTATATATCACCCTCTAGTCGGTGGCTGCGTAAATATAGGCGTTTGGTCGACGCCGCTATATAAGTTCTGCTCGATTATCGCTTGGTTTTGTGCGTCTATTGTTTGCCTGTCCTGCTCTCCTCTCGCTGCTATCTCTGCTAAGTAGTCGCGGAACTGTGGGCGACTCGCTGCGGCAGATAACTTAGTAAGGTCCAGCTTGTTGCGGCGGTCAAGTTTAGCCATCTTACGCGCAAAGTCTTGATTCGCTGCAAGCTCCTCACGTAGCCAATCATACTGCTGATTAGTAAGCGACTGCTGAAAACGCTGATCGAGTTCACGAAGCTGCATTTGGAAATCTCTCTCCGTCACACCCTCTTCGCGTGCAAACGCTTGTTGATCTTCACGTGCAAACGTATCCGCGAATACGCCGAGGTTCGCTAAGCCTATTTGCGTCTCTGCGCCGAGAAGTGCTTGCTGGAAGCCCGCTGCGCTTTGCATGTTTGCTATGTTTGTTTGCGTCTGCGCTTGTAAGTTAGCCAGCGATGTATCTATTTGAGCGGCTAGGTTTTGTATTTTTACCTTCGTCTCGCTGTCTAAGTTCGCTAGCTCTAGTTGCTGCTGCAAGTTTGCGCTAAGCATTTTTAGTTGCTGACCAGCTTCCCCTGCTGCAATTGCGCTTTGTTGCGCTGCTTGTAGCTGCGCCAGTCGCTCAGGTTGCCCGATTTCGCTAAGGCGCGATTGCTCTTGACCTGCGAACTGCATGGCCTGCGTTTGTGCGTTTAATCTTCGTTCGCCTTGGCTTTCGCGGAGTCGCTGAAGCTCTCTATTGTGTAACTCGCTTCCGACTGGAATCCCACGGTTTACGAGCTGCTGTGAGAGCGTTTGTTCTTCACGCGCGAACTCTGGCGCCATACGATCAGCAAAGCGGTTATAAAGCTCCTGCTCTATGCGCTGCCGCTCTTCAATAGCAAAGTTTTCGCGGTTTGCTGCCTGCGCTTTGTACTCTTCTGCGGTAGGCATGTACGGGTTTGCAAACTGCGCTTGAAGGTTTGCAGGAGTCTCCGGCGGTGGTACGCCTAACCCTTCAGCACGCGGCGCTTCTATCGGGGTAGGGGCTTGGACGGTAGGCGCTACGGCTTGCGGGGGTGGTTGCGTTGCCGCTGCTGGGGCAGTCATCTGCGGCATGTTTGCCGCTGGCGCTGCCGCTTGTACTATAGGGTCCGCCGCTGTGGCCGCTGGTGCTGCTGGGGTAGGGCGCGCAATAGGGGCGGCATCTAGCGGTGGGGGCGTGTTCGCTGACGCTTCCGGACCCATAGGCATAACAGCGGCGTTGAACATATCGTCGTCCGGCGTAACTGTCGGGACTGGTGGGGGTGCGCCCATGCCGCTATCTAGCCTAGTGTTTGAGCGCAAGAACTTCTTAGCTTCCGCGCTCCGACCCTGCTTGTTTAGATAGTCAAAACGTGTTTTTTGGCGCGGCGTTAATTGCGCTACTCTGTCCTGATTGTATGCCATTATAAGTAGCTCCCCTCTTCGTAAATCATATCAAACGATGAAATTGAAAACTCTGCGCCGGCCGCTTCTGCTTTAATAATTATTGCCGCGGCTCGCCCCAGTCCCGTAACATTACGCCACTCAGATTGGACGGTTCCAGATATTGCCCATTCTGCGGTATCCCACATAGCGATATCCCACTCTGCCGTTGTAGCGTATGTCGGCGTGATAGTCTGCGTTATAGTCTTGCCCTCGAAGTCCACGTCTACGCCGAAAGTAAGCACTGCTGTATTATTAGATCTAACATGCGCGCGAACAAGTTTGAAGTGTTTTTTGTTCGCCATGTTCCCGTAATAGTTATACGCCGTTTTAATTTCAAACGGTATTGCACGGGTGCCGTTGTCGCTGCGTGTGTTCCCATATTTGTATACGTTCGGATCTGAGCTTGTGCCGCTAAAATATAGATCTCCGTCAAATACAACAAGCGCAGAAGGGTTTAGGTTCGTGAACCTGCACCACGCCCCGGTTTTCGTGTTCATAACGAGTTGTACGGATTCCTTGTCTTCAATGATCGGCGCGTTAATAACAAGTAATTGCTCTTTTGCGTAATTAACACACTGCCAGCCGAACGTATCTACCTTATCGCGCGTAAGCTCGTTAAATGCATTATCGATTTTATCGGTAAGCTTAACGTAATTTATCTCTGCTCCGGCTGCTGCGACTACGCTAGATATTGGGATTACTCCCTCTTGAGTAAGTAAGATTATGTCTGAACCGAGAGGGTACGCGGCACGGCGGCCAAGCGGCTCCGATATGTAAAAACGGTTTACGATAGTCCAGTTGGAGGCGCCGGGGTCGTCACCGCCATATATAAGCATTTCGCCCGTGTTGCTTATCACGACTAAAAATTCCTGCATTCCTGATCCGTCATCGCGGGACCATGTGACGCATAGCTGTATGTAGCCGCCATCTCTGAACACGCTCGATAAATCTAGCTCCGTAGTAGCGCCGGAATGCGCCCCCGCTGCTGCATACCAAATAGACGCTGTGTCTTTCTCAACGTAATACGCGCGGCCCTTGTAATTGGTTACGTGGACAAGGAAGGCGGACGTAAGGCCGGACCCGGTTATCGTTAAGTCGGATCTTGTCGTCCCGTTGTATTGCTGTGGGACGTCTGAGCCGTTTACCAATATTAAAACGCCGTTCATTGTTACGTGCTGCCATTTATCAGACGTCGGGGTCGTGCCCGATAAAGCTGTCGGACTGTCCTCGGTGGTTAAATCGAAAATGAACGAACTAACGCAACCAATGAGCTTGCGCGTGCCGTCTGCTTTGGAATACTCAATAAGCGTCTTAAAGCTCACAGACCCGCCGCCTACAGGCCCCGCCCCAGGGTCGAACTGAGTATGGTTTAAGAAGCCGGGACGTAGCTCTATATAACGGTTACGCGGTATCACGTTATCAAGAACTAGCGCATCTGTGGCTTGCATATCCGCTTCAGGGTCGCGGGCATTCCAGCCGCCCACTGGCGCCGCAAACGAAGCAGATTGTGAGCGCATTTTGCTAGGCATATCTACCTCGTCGCGCGTAAGGAGAACCTAGTTCTCGCATCCCCTCTTCGCGCTCTTCGTCCGTTAGAGGTTGCTGAGGTTGCTGCGGCTGGCTGGGCGGTGGTGATGCTAAGCCTGGCGCACGTCCCGCTGTGGGGCGCCCGTGGTGCTGTTGCTGCATCTGCTGCATAACTGCCTCGACGTCTTCTTCGACGAGCGGCGCGATATCACCTCGCTCTATGCGGCGCCTGTCTTCTTCTGTGTTTTGGTATTCTGGGAGCGTCGGGTCGAGGCCGTAGTTGCCGCGTACGCCCTGCTCCATTCTGTCGTAAATGCTGTGAATTTGCGCTGTGTGGACCTTGTATTCGTGCTCGCTGATGTTGCCGGCGTCATACACGTTTTGGATGCCCTGAAGAGCTACTGATCTATCTGATCCAAAGGTTTGGAGGTATAAGTCGTATACTTGCTCGTATGTCGCATCGCCTTTGAGTTCGCCGCCCTCCACCAGCATGTTGTACATTACGCCGATGCTCTGACCCATTGCGACGCTCTTCGGATCGCCGATTAAGATTACGTTTAGTGGGTTTAGGTCGCCTATAAGCTGCCCACGCGCTGCGCCATTTGGCCCTTTGAATGGGTCTGTGCGTCCATCTCCTTGCCCCGCGACTAGTTCCTCCATGCGTCTACCGTCGGGGAGCCTTTCGTCTTCATGAATCATAAAGTCGCCGTAATATCTCTTGTTCCCCTCTTTGCGAATGAGTCCAATATCGACCCAAGTGTCTTGAATCTTTTCGCGCATCACCTGATATTTGTCTTTATCGCTCCCGAAGTGCGCCGCCCCCAATCCGATGATCCCCCCGATTACCGCGCCGATTACCGTTCCCCACGGGCCGAAGTAAGACCCCGAACTCGCTCCGGTGGCTATCGCGGAAGCTATCATTGACGCGCCGACGACAATCGCGCTGCCCGATAGCGCGCCCTGAGCTGTGGCCTTCGCTGCGTCGCTGCCGCTAGCGTTAGTTTGTCCGGCACTGGTCCATACGTCGTACAGCCCGTAAGCGCCGCTAGCGACTAGTGCGGCCCCTGCCGCGCCTTGGAAGTATGCGCCTGCGCTTGCTCCGCTCGCTTGGCTGGTCGTTTGGCCGGTCATTTGGCCAGTCATTTGGCCGGTCGTTTGGCCAGTCATTTGGCCGCTTGCTTGGCCGGTCATTTGGCCGGTCATTTGGCCAGCCGGTACGCGCGTTGCGCTTACTAGCTGAGGTGCCGAAGGTGCAGAGGTGTAGGCGGTGTTGGCTAATTGGCTTGTCGCATACGCTGAACCCGCGCCCGTCGCGGTCTGCGTGAGCTGCCCGGAGCCTCCGCTTGTGGCTGTTGTGCCTGCTGTGCCTCCGCCTGCGCCTGTGGCTGTTGTCGATGGGACACGCTGAGCGCTTACTAGGACAGGTGTCTGGGGGGTGCTTCCACCACCTAGCCAATCGCCTACCACCCCAGTGGCATAGCCTCCTACGGACTGGCCGATTTGGCCGGCTGCCCCGCCTACTACTATGTTCGTTAGCTGCTCGCCCATCCCTGGTGCTCGCGGTCCCTCCGGTCCCTGTGGGGCTGGTGGGCGGCCGTTTGGCCCGAAGAAATTCGCTTCCATCTGTGCGCCTAATTGCGCGTTTGCCGCTTGCACGCTCTGCGATTGCGCTATCTGAAGGTACTGCTGTATAAGACTTGGCGGCTGGCGCTTGAGGACAACGTACTGCTGCGTAGAAAGCTGATTGCGTATCTCGTCGGGTATTTGCGTCATGATCCGAATCCTGTGTCTGGTGTGTTAATGTAGCTAAGTAAGTATGGGACGTTTGGTCCCGCGAGGTTAAGCGTTTTACCGCCGTTTAGCGCATGGGCTTGCCTGCGTAACTGCTTTTCATATTCATATAAAGTGCGGTCAAATTGAAGACCGTTTCTATACATAAATTCGGCTATAATACCCATCTCTAGCGTCTTTTCGTCTATCAAGCTATAGTCGTCGTCGTCTTCAAACGTGTTGTATAGCACGTCTGAATACGCCCATGTGATATTATCGTCTGAGGCGCTTCCGCTTGTATGCGTTGGCGGCGTCGCTCCTGCGGTTCCTGCGGCTGTCGTTTGGTATATGTTGCCGTCATACGAACAGTATTGGTTCGCGTCAAACGTCTCGCTCTCTGCCCATAGCTTCGGAAGTATCCAGTTTTTTGAGCGGTAGAGGAAGCTATATGTGTCCGCGCTACCCGGCGTCGGAAAGAGGTGAAGGCGCTCAAGACCGTTGCCGCGGACTGTAAAGCGTACACGCGGGGTAGTGCCGCCTATGCCGTAGGTGCGGTACTCAAATTCTTGCGGCTGTATCGGTCCAATAAGTGGGAATTGATTCGTTTGATCCCACATCGTTGAGCCAACAAAACGATCGAAGTCAACTGGCAGAGAATACGTTGCGTCACTCGCTGTAAGCGTAATGGTTTCGCGTTTAATTAGTTGCGGCCACTCAAACCGGCTTACTGCTATGTCGCCAATGCGCTCAGCTATTGCGACCAGTTGGCGGACTTGGTTGTCGGTGCTTGTAGCGACGGTGGAGGGAACAGGTAACGACAGCTCGCGCGTTACGTTGTCAATCATGTTTAGTATTGTCATCTATCCCCCCATCCGGCTTACTTTTTCTTTTTTTCGAGCTTAGCTACCTTTTCGGCAAGCTCTTCATACTGCTTCAGTAGTTCTTTGTTCATGTCGGCTAGCGCGTCATTCGCTTCTTTGAGGTTCTGTACCTCTTCTGGATCTGCTGTCTTAGCCGCTTTGAGCGATTGAATTTCAGTTTTATACTGCGCATCGAGTTTATCAATTTTATCGAGTAGCTCGCGTTCAACGGCTCCCCCTTTTAGTTTCTCAAGCCATACCGCTGCGTCCGTTCTGTTCTTTCTAGCGTGTCCGCCTATTTCGCTGATGCGCTCATCGGATATTTCCGCTAACTGTTCAACCGTGTATACGCGGTTAGAGCGCAGGTTTTCAAGCTCACCCGCTGAAAGATTGCCGCTCGCTTTTGCGTAGTCGTTTAAAAGCGTCCCTACTATGCCGTGGCTGCTTTGGTTCGCTTCATACGCTGCCCACTGCTGGGGGTATTTAAGCTTATCGCTTTCGCGCATAGGGCGGCAAAAGTCGCTTTTTGAGTCGGCTATTTTGCGGATGTATGTGCGCGGCTCATAGATTGGGCGACCTTCGATTTTGCTCTTATAGCCCATGTAATGGTTGTACTCAAAGAACGTTACAAGTACACCTTTGTCTGCGTTCGGAAGCATACTGTTACGGTCGCGCGTAGTGTCATACGCATCTGGCGCCATCAAATTAACAAAATTATTATCCATATCTATCCCTTTTTTTAAAAAAAAGGAGCGACGGGGGGAATGGGCGAGCAACCCCCCTTAATGCCGCCCCCAAAACTGTTCGCCCTTTTGGTTACAACTCTATTACAAATGTATCGTTTAAAGCCATTATAATCGTTCCACCGGCTTCGGTGAATTTATTTCTCCACCAGTAAACCGGCTTTTGCGTTAAGTGTAAATCGTCCACTCCTACGCGCTTCCCCCAGCCAGCCCGCTCTGGCTCGCTGCTTACTTTAATCGCGATATAGTCACGCGCGACTCGGTGAAACTCTTCTACTGTCTTATCTACGTCTTCAGGCTTTAGGTGCTCCAACATGTCAGTCGACATAACGACATCTACGTGTTTATCGGCAAAAGGTAGTTTGGTACTCTCTCCCCACATTACGGGGCGGTTTAATATGTCCGCTTTGTTTACGGCTACTAAGCTGGCTTCTAGGCCCATTGCCTCTTTGCCATACTTTCGTAAAGTGCTTACAGCCGCGCCGATTGAGGCGCCTACATCTAACACTGTTTTAAATCGCAGCTCTTTAGTCATGTATTCGATAAGTCCGTATGAATGTGAATACGCCGGGTTCTCATGGTAGCCGATGCTGTATAAATCGTCATAAACTTTCTGATAAAAACTTGTCTGGGATTGCTCGTTTGTCATCTAAGATCGCCCTCATTGCTTGTTTGTTGTCTTCTATGTTGTGTTCTCCGCGCTTGCCCTCAACGATTGTTGTCGGTGCATTCGCGTAGAAATTCATGCCGCATATATAAAGCCTTTTCGGGTTGAAGCGTAGCAAGTGATACGCTGCAAGTACTCCCGTAAACGGCTGCTGTACTACCTGTATTAGTGGCCTAAATTCTTTGTTATACGCCTCTGGCGGTGTGCCGCGCATTAGCTTTTCGGCTGGCCTGCTAGCATATCCGTAGTAGCCTATGCCTTTTGCAGTCGCCCACGGCTTCATGCTTTCGCCATATGGACTACCTGAGTTCTGACATACAAACTCTAGGTTTTGGGGCGGCTGGTTCATGAATGCCGCCATAATGCCAGCTATGCACCCACCGTGATACACTGCGCTCGTATACCCGTATTTGCCTTTACCTTCCTGCCAGAAATAGTGGTTATTAATGCTGACAACGAAGGGGGTGGAAATGGAGGGGAGTTCGTACTCTGGAGCGCCCCCCCATAAAACAACGTCCTGGTCTGCGACTAGCTCGCGTATAAACTCGCCCATTTATACTCTAGTCTTGTGAGTTGGTTCTCATACGTCCAGCGGCAAAGAATGCAGCCGATCCGCCCGATTCTGCGCCTACTAGCTTGAGCCCTTGAATACAATCTGAGTTCGTAGATACGTCATCTATGTGACCCGCTGTAGTCGTAGTAAACACTTTAACGTTTGCAGCCGCTGAACCGCCAGAAATGGCTTGTACTGTTCCGCTTCCGCTTATTACTACCCAGCCATATACAGCAGTAGAAGAACCATCAAGGGCGACTTGCGCTACTCCTACGGCTGTCGGCTCAACGCCTGAGATCGTAGTCGTAAGCTCTTCAATGGTGTAATCGTCATCGATTTTAACTACTGCGTACTGCGCTACTGCTGCGTCAGATTTAACGTACATATACTCGGCTGCGTATGAACCGGATGAATCCGTTCCACACACGATTGTTCCAAGTGCGAATTTTTGCTCTGTGTCGGCCAAGTCGAGGTCGATACCGAGCGCTGGTGTTACAAAATGTTCTGCCATTTTAAATCTCCTAATTATTTTATTTTTAGTGCTTTTAAGTAATGCCTTTTTTTTAGTTTGATTCGTGATATCGTAATCTGACTAACATTGTACATTTCACCTATACGTCTCTGGCTATATGCTCCCTGTTCGATCAGTTCTAATATCTCAAGTACTTGCTCATCACTCAACTTCCTTCTCCCCCAATGTCTAAACCTCTTTAGCATATCGTTGAAGTTATCTTTATGAGTCCCTGCATAAAGGTGCTCGGGATTGACACACCCTGGATTGTCGCAGTGATGACATATAATCAACCCATCAGGGATTGCCCCTTCAAATATCATATATGCCATTCTATGAGCTGGTACTTGCTTGCCTTCAAACCAGAATTTGCCATAGCCTTGCCGACTTTTCGTAGATTGCCACTCATGGCACCCCGTAGAATCGACAAGAACTTTTGACATAAATCTTTCTATTAAAAGCATAGTGTTTTCAACTACTTATCAATCTTTTAAAACGCCCTGCAAGAATGCATTGCTAAGCGTCATGTTACCGGCCCAAACGATGAGTTTAACCATCGCGTCTTGGTTAACGGCTACGCGCTCACCGTCAAGTGGTACGAAGTTCCGCTTTCTGTGTGGGCGAAAGTGTATGTAGTTCGTGTTAAGGAAATACATATGATTCGTTGGAGCGTCTCCGCCGTATCCACCATCAAGAACTACGTCGCCGCCCATGTACTTAAGGCTAGCAAACCCAGCTTGCGCCATCTCGTCAGAAGCAATCCGCTGGATGCTTTGGAGCGACTCAAGGTATAGGGTGTAATAGTTATTGTCGGCAACCATCAAATCCGGCTTGTCGGTTCCTCTGCAAATGTTGACAAATATCTCGTTCATATACTGCTGGATATTTGAGGCTGTTGCAGCGGCTCCACCGTCTGTCGTTGCGTCATATGCATAGTTTCTAAAGAAGCTATACGTAGCGCGGTTAATTCCGCCGACTGTTCCCGTCGATGGCGCGTCAGCCACGAGCAACTGTAGGCCGCCGATTTGCTTAGAGCTGTCGGCTGTCCCGTCACTGTAGATGTCCGCTGAGATGTTGTTTGCAAGCGTTCTTTCTGCGTTAGTTATGCGAGACTCTAGGAGGTCGATAACTTGCTCAGCGCCTGAGTTTTGAAGCTCTTCAAGCCCGCTCATCGTTACCGCCACAGCAGCTTGCTTGATGTTAAACTCGGCTGCGCTAAATACGTCACTTGGTGAAATATCAAGCGTCTCATATCCGCTGTAACGCTTAAACGTTGAGTTTTCAGCGTAATCAAGCTCTTCCACGATGGTGCGTCCGCCGCTAAACGGTCGAATCTTCCCTTTGGTTTTAAGCCTAGTGAGAAGCGCGTTATTCGATGTTACGTTATCCGCAAGCTTTTTGCTGCGGCTTCTGAGGGTTGTCGTTACCAGCTCAGAGAGATTTGGTGATGCCATTTTATTTATCCTTTATTTATCCAGCTAAGTTTTTCCAGTTAGCTGCAAGCTGTTCGCGCAAAGACATGTTAGTTTGTGGAGCCTCTTCAAACGTTGAAGCGCTACCAGTTACGGACGCGCCTAGTGTTTTCGCTTTTTGTACCTTTGCCGCCGTTGAAGCTCTACTGCTGTTTATCGCTTCTGCGGCGTGCGGGTTAAGCGCTAACGCTCGTTTGTAGGCGGTTTCGAGCTTGTCGCGTAAGGGCATTTCGGGGTTTACTTGGCTTATCATCTTGAACTCCTCTATAAGAGGTTGTTCAAGCGCTTCCCCTGGGTTAATTAGTGGGAAACGTGATTTGCCGTTTTCGTCCGTCTCTGACCTAAACGCGCTAACCTCTGCCGCTACTCCCTGCTCGTATTCCCTGCGCTCTCTCTCTGCTAGTTGCTGCTGTTGCTGCTCTATGCGTTGTTGTAGCTCGGTTATACGGCTGTCTTCTTGCGGCTGACTTGCAGCGTTATTGTTGCTGACGTTGAGTACTCGGGGGTTAACGCCGTAGCGTTTTGCAAGCTCTTGTATGCCGTTTGCTGCGGTTTCTGGGTTGGAAAGGTATTTATGCCACTGGTAGAACTGTTCTAGGACCTGTGGGGTAACACCTTGCCGCGCCATGTCTTCGCGGTGTGGGGCAATGTAGCGCTCTATCTCCTCGATTTGCTTCTCTCGTTCAGCTACTTCTTGGCTGCGCTGCGTTATGTAGCGGTCCATATCTTTCTGCCGTCTGATAAGCGCTTTTTTCGCTTCGGCTGGGAAAGAATTAAACGCCTCCTTTTCTTCAGCGGTCCAGGAGTTCGGGGCCGCTAAGATTTCCTCAGTTTCCGCATCCTCGGTGGGGGCGTCTGCTGAAGGCTCTGCGGTCTCACTGCCGTCCTGGTCTTTAAAATCTGTTTGCTCGCTTTCTTCTTTCGCTTCTAGGCGCTTGTCGAACTCGTCATCTTCAAAGCCTAGATCCTCGCTTGTCATGTCAAGCGCTTGTATCGTCTCTCGTAATGTGTCGCCTACTGTCTCAATATTGTCCGTATTGTCGCCCATGTTTTTCCCTCGTGTCTATAATTATTTTTACTTTTTTAGTCCAGTTTGATACATCGTTTTAATTATATCATTCCGTACGCTCTCGCGGTCAACGCTTGGCGCCCTTGGTGTTTGCGTCTCGTTGCCTATTTCAACGCACCCATGAGCGCGAGTAGTTTTTCGGAAGTTTGATTTACTCGTATACCACAAGCCGTTACACGGGTGCTGCATTCCTTCGGGCACGTCATCTGTTATAACGTAATGAAAGTGCTCTTTGTCTGTGCGCTCGTGACGCTCAACGACTTTCCCCTGTTTTTTATCGTATACGTATGTCTTTCTCATCTTCCGCCCCCTTGTTTTATTTCTACTATTGGGGGAGCGTCACCGAAGAATGTGCCGAGCAAGTCAAACGCCGAGCGCCCTAGCGCAATAACACAAACGACTATTAAGAGCCATTTGATCATGTCCCTGTGTAACGATACTAGCGTATCTACTTTCTCGCCCAAAACTTCTATCGCTCCCCGTAATTCTTGGAGAGAACGATTACCGTCCTCTTCCACATTAATCCACTTCTATATAAATAAGGTGCCCGGCTACACTTATTGCGGCGCTTAGCTCTAAGTTAAGTAGCGTACCAACCGACGTCTCAAACCATCCGTGGGGTAGGAACCCGCTTTGTATCGCAACCGCGCTTTGAGCGCCCATTTGACCTGTAAGCGCCGTGCCTCCGGCCCCGTCTTCGAAGCGAATTGTTACCGTGCCTGTTGTGCTTATGACATACCCTAGTACGCGAATCTTCTTTCCCGATACTGCCGCTATCACCGTATTATCCCCGGATGAAGCTACCGCAATCGCTGCGCGCTTAATCGGTGCGCTTTTTACTTTGTTGTTACTGTCTAAGTAACATATGTCACCGCTTACGTCATATACTTGATTCATGGGTCTCTCCTTACCTTATTATATATTACTGAATCATAAGTATGAACAGCAATTCATCCTCATCGTCGTACTGCGTCATCGCTATCTTACGAATTTCGTCGGCAATCCGTTCGGATTCGCTAATCATCTTATCGGCCTGCTCTTTTAGACCTATTAACCCAAAAACGGCTCGTTGTGAATCCTCAATTTCTTTTAAGCGTTTTTGCGCTTCCATTAGCTCAATAAGTAGCTCGCGGCTTTCTTCAAGCGATAGTCCGTCAAAAGCTTTTGGGATGGACTTTGGAATATCTTCTAGTACCGCGCGGCGTTTTGTTTCAAACTCTTCCACTTTTTTCGTTACCTGCTTAACAGCTTTTCTCGTTATCTGTTTTTTCGGCAGTCGCTTACGCATCTGCTTTCTTACTTCGCTTTCGGTGGGGATGAGCTGAGGCCCCCAGTGGCCGCCGGTCTCCTCCTCTACTACTACAGCGCCGCCTCTATAATAGTTAGAGGCGTAATAATTTGAGCTATAATAATTAGAATTATAGTAGCTCATGACCCATCTGTCGTTACGCTCGTCCTTTGACCGTTAGCATCAACGGTCGCAGTTATACGGTCTTTACTGTCGGCGGCGTCTCTAATTGTGACAGTCGTGCCCGATACCGCTAGTTTTCCGGCGGCTTCCGCTCTCATTAAACGTAGCTGCTCCTCGAACGTCTCTGACCCTTCCACCGTATATGTAAATAAGTCAGCAAGCGTATGGTCGGATAACGTAGAAACGTTTTTCCCGGAATCCGTTATTGTCGTACCTGTCGAATTGTCCGTTATCCCGCAGTGGAGTCCTTTTACTGTAACGGTCCCGCCAGTCCCATTTATTGTGATTGGCGCACCCGACCATAGCACTATGTTGGTTGTGCTGCTCCCTGAGGTTGTTACCACCAGCGCTTTCGGCGTCCCTCTAAACTCTACATCGCCGCCGCCGGTCGTTATTGTATGCGTTCCGCCTCGGTTGACTTCTATTGAGACGGTACAGTCTGCGGTGAATGTCCAAGTCCCCCCGCCGTTCCACTCTCTGACGTTTAGAGACGTTGTTTTCGTTACACCGCTAAAGTCGATGCTGGGAGCACCTGAACCGGCTACGCTACTAAAACACCCTTTAAATGTTAAGACGTCATTACTCACGCCTGAAGTTGATGCGCCTGTAAATGTGCCACCCAACGCTACCTTCTCTAGGTAACCGTAGCAATCTAGTGTGACATTCCCGAGTTGGCACTCTTGAATAATATACGGGCTGCCGTTTGTCGCCGTCCCAACTCCCGTAACGCTAATCGATTGGTATATATATGACCCGCTTATCTCTTGTCCGTTTAGATCGAGAAACCAACCGCGACCGATTAGGTTGGTATTGACGGTCGACGCATTTAGAGTGATTGTGCTGCCGTTGGCTATTCCGGTGAGTGCTTGCGCATAACTCACAATAAGCTGGTCCACTCTCAAGGTAGCGGTGGTTAGCCCCGAAGCCGCATAAAAACGAATTCTCACTTTTCCAGCGTTGCTACCGGTTCCTACGTGCCCAATTAATAGATCGTAGGTTTCAGTTGAATCGTTGCCCCCGTTTGTCCCCGATAGCGTCCCTATCTGCTCCCAAGCTGCTCCGACCCAATCATACGCGAACACAGATAATGTATCGTTTTGTCCGTTTAATCGGCCAACGAATTTAACGCTTGTGGGAATGCCGCTGTTTCCAATATCGAACTGGTAGTATAGCTCCATTGCGCCTGCGCTATCTGTATGCTCGTGGTACGTCCCATCTAGCGTTTGCGTATCCGTAAACGTCCCTGAGCTTTGCGTACCCGTCGTTAAAGTGTAAGATTCGCATATGTCGTTAATCGCTGCCCCAGCGATTGCGATATCCCCTACCTGCGATTGAGTCGCTGGGTAGTTGTCTCCCACAAGCCCTGTGCCGTCGTACTGGCTTTCAAGGTTATTTGCTGCGCTAGTATCTCCTGATATCCTAGTTACATCGACAGAAAGCGCGTCGCTATTCCCAATCAAGCTATCATACGTATTCGCTGGAACAACGGTAAAGCTCTCACGTACAGGTAGGTGCGTTGTGTTGTCTTGTACCTTAACGACAAGCGGTCCTAGAGTAGCTGTGTCGGTCGTGTTAAGTGCGACAGTATACCAGCCATCGCTATCATGCGTGGGCGCTGTGGCGCTGTTTTTATTCGCGAAGGCGCCCCAGTTCTTACTTATCTGCACGTCGGTTGCGGCAAGCGAAAGCCCGGTTTCCTCAGTTACGCCGTCGGTTCGGTCTAAAAAGGGGCCGATGCGAATGGTGACAGCAGTTGATTGCTTAAGCCACATGCTAGTAGCGTCTCCTTACGAACTTAGGGATAATGTGGGGGTGCTGACATAGCGTAAACGCTCCAATAGGTATTCCCATCATGACGGCCACCCCGTAGTTATATCGTAATTAAGTAAATCGGCTCTACTGGTCAGCGCGCGAATTTCGTTACGTTTCGTCACAAACGCTTGAATCGTATCTTTAACTTCTAGAAGTCTTGGCGCTTGCGTTGTCTGCGGTCTGTAGCTTGCATCGATATCAAGGAAAAAACGCACTTGCTCAGGCTCAGTAAATACAGCGTCGCCGCCGTAAATCGCGTTTAGTTTTTCTAACGCTAACTCTCTTAACTCTGTTAAGCGCCTTTCCTTAATTTTGGGCCTATCGTTGTAGTTCGCAATGAAATTTGTAACTTCAGTCGCTTTTGCTTCGTCGCCATCTACGTACCATTCCCCGACGCCATCTTTAAAAACTTCGCGCGTAGAATATAGCTGCTCTCTTAGCGCTTCGCGTAGGCCCTCTTTTTGTATGTACGTTATTTTGCTTCGCTGTCCTCTCATTACGCGACTCCTAGCATTTGTATCGGCGCTCGTGCGATATCAAGAGATAGCCCGGTACTTGCTGGGCTTGGCGCGGTTGCGCTGTATGTGCCTGCTTTATACTGGTACGTAAGGTTAATATGCTCGAATACTCCAAGAACGTTTGAACCGTGTAGTACCTGGTCGATGCCGTCAAAAACGGGGCTAATGTCTGTTTGGAGGTAAGTATAGTACCAACCTGGGTCCATTCGTACCGCGGTAAAGCTTGCTGTTTTTAATCCCGTTGTCGCTATGCTCACAGTGCCAGCATCTACGATTAGCGCCCCGGGGTTCCCTGTTTCGTCACATGCGTATATAGCTTGCGATACATCGCCGGCTCCTGCTGTAATTACGCCAATGCTTATGCTATCGCAGTCACCACCCAGCCAGAAAAACGGGGTATAATACTCGCGCCCTGCGGTTATCGACTTACCGCTATTAGTACCGCCGGTTAAGTGCCACGATATTTGAAACGGTAGCGTTGATACTAAGCCAGGGTAATTATAGTCGATACTTCTATGCGTAAAGTCGCAGGTTACGACAGCGTTTCCGCTTAAGCTTATTGCGGTAGGTGAGGTTATATCGTAGACACCTGCATCAAGCGTTGCATGAATTGCGTCCCGTGATAGCGTTGTCCCTGAAGCAGTGAACACGCCCTGGCCGATTTCAAACTCGTTGCCGTCACGAATAACGTACATAACCACATCGCCATCCCGAAAATGGTCGTTAAAAGCGATATAACCATCGAGCGCGCCCCCTAGCGTTATGGTGCCGGTGCCGGTAGTCGCTGTCGTTTCGAAGATAAACGGCCCCTTCACTCCGCGCCCTCCGTGGGTAAGTCCATTGCCTCCGCAACTGGGACGGCTACCCGACTACCGTCTGGCTTCGTTACAAACACGTACTGGTCTTGCAACTCGCCATTTGTGCCGAGTAGCTGCGCTGTGCGCTTGCCGTTTTCGTCTGTGAAAAATTTAACTTGCTTTGGCTTGTCTTTTTGCGCTTCGGTTTGCTTCGCTAATATCTTAGCGGTTTCAATGTTCTCTTTATTTCTAAACTCCTCCGCTTTCATTTGCAGCTCGGCCATTATGCGCTGGCTTTCAACGTTAAGTTCTCCTTTAAGTCGCTCTAGCTCTAGCGTCATTTTCATCTGCGCTTCTTGCTGCTTGACCTGCATCTCTACTTGCTTCTCAGCGGCAGCCTGTTGGATTTCGCCAACTTTGATCTGTAACTCTTGTTGTTTGAGCTGTAATAGAGCTTGGTCTTTTTGCGCTTGCTGCTGGACTTGTAACATCTTAGGGTCCGGCGGCGCTGGTTGTGGGTTCTCTGCCGCTGCACGTTGCTGCGCTTCCAGCTCCCCAAAGACCTTTTCGATGCTAGTCTCAAGGTCGCGGCCTGTGCGGAATGTTCGAACGACAAATAGGAGCATTTCGCCGACAACGCCAAGCATTTCGGGGCGAGCCTGGATGACGCCAAGCGATGCGTTAATGTATTGTGTGGCATACTGTAGGAACTCAAGACGCGCTGTCTTCTCTGTCGCTTCATCGATGGCTATCGTTGAATCCGTCTCAATGTCGATGCGGAAGCGACGAAGCGCGTCCGTTCTAAGAAGCTCAACCGCTTGGTCAAATAACACCTCTGTTCCGCTATCTGTGTCGACTAAGACCTGTAACTGTTCGCCGGTCTGTGGGTCTTGCACGGTATACGCGCCAGCCATTAAAGCGAGCGTTTCCGGCTCAAACTTCTCAGCCATTATTTCGCCTTTAATGGCTATAAGGTCCCGCGCAAAGCGTTGAATATCTCGCTGCCTATCTGAGAGTCTAAGCGTAGCAAACTGTCCCTTTATTTGCTGCGCTGTCGCTGTCTCGTGTGGAGCACTAACGCCGCGTATAAGGTCGCTCATGCCGGTAATCTCAAAAAGCTGCTGCTTTGTTATTTGGATACTAGCGTCAATTTGGTTTAAAAGCGCCACAAGGTCTTTAAGCGGCATAAACTGCACTACGCCAGCAAAGCCGCCGGACTCAAGGAAGCGCGGCCAGTCTTCGATAGGAATAAGCTGGTTTTCTATACCTTCTTCTAGTATGCGCTTGATGCCCTCAAACTGCGCGTCATACACCCCAGACGCTTTAAGCGAGCGGATAAGAATAGAACGCTGTGTGTTTAAGCGGTCAAGCTGCACGGCTTGGTGCTGGTACATCTTGTAATCCGCAATTGGGATTAGGCAGTCAGTCGTGTGCGTCGCTAGTAGCGGCTTAGGGCACGGGAAAAAGTCTTTTAGGTTTAGCGGGTCCTCTCGCTTATCGAGCAGCCGCTCAGGCATTTGCGGACAGAACCAATACACCGTTTTATCTTCTTTGTTCCAAAGCTCGATAACGATGGCTTTTTTGAATACGCCTAAAACGTCCTCATCGTCAGCCGTCTCATCTTCGTGCTTGCTAGAATACGCAAGCGGTACAACGCGGCCAATGTCGCCAAAGCGCTCTATAAGCTTTTTGCGCGTCATAAAGGCGCGGCGAGATACCCACGTAACTTCACGCCAAGTACGCGCAGGGGAATGGTCGAAGTCGCTCCAGTGGACGTATTCGCAGACTACTTCTTCGTAATCAAGTCGCTCAACAACTTCGCCTTCAACTTCTTCAGTTGATATCGTCGGTATGTACCTAACCCACGCTTGGCCGCGGCCAACGATAAGCCAGTCATCCCGGCAAGAAAACAGAGTTTCATTAAAATCATATTCCCCTATCGCATATTCCAAATCGCGTTCTAGCACCTGCGCGGCCACCCGTGCTACGGGGTCTGAGTCGCGGTAACGCCTCTCTACAACCGGTTTGGGCGTGCGTGAATATAACGCTGGTTTAAGTACGTTTACATTCGACCAGAATATGTTATACGACCCTTCGTTACTCGGCTGCGCAAGCACATTAATGCTGGTCTTCTCATCCTTATATACATCTACTAGCTTTTTAGCGTCGTCGCGGAATTTGCGGGACTTCTTGCGGCTGTCTTCCCACTCAGCGATAAAGCGCGCTGCGGAGTTGTCGTTTTCGTTGTCTGGGAGATCAATCATGACTATATCAAATTATACGTTGGTTTGCTTACTTTATTGTTCGCGCGAATGACGTCGTTAAGTGTAGGTTTTACCACTTTAATAGCTTGTGAGGAAGCAATATTTTCAGCGCGCTTGGTGTATGGGCGCGACATGCACCCATATCTGAGGCTATCGCCGCAATTATGCACGACTACGCCAATAGAAAGGGTGAACGCTTCATCCCTCGGTACTGTTATGCAGTAAACATCTTGCTTCTCTTTCAGCCTTTCGACGCTTACGCAACGCTTTTGCTTTGCAATTCGGGTGACAATACTTGCTAAAACTCGACGCAAACTTAGTGGTATAGTAAGGCTTGCCGCATTGCTGGCACTCTTTTTCGACGTTCTTAATAGAAACGTTATCCAAGAATTTCCCGCAATTTTTCCGGACATGCTCCCTATGCCACGCTCTCCCGGCTTCGCTCCTATGCCATTTTGCGGCCTCCTCTCGCGCTCCCTCACTAAACTCTGTCCTACCGCGTAGCTTGCGGTGGTATTTGCGGTGTGCAGTCGTAGAGAGTAGTTCAAGATTGTTAAGGCTATTATTGTTTCTGTTATGGTCTTTATGGTGGATTTCCATGCCTTCAGGAATTGGCCCGTTATGATATTCCCACACAACCCTATGTAACCGCGTGCTCCCCTTTTTACGCTTCGTTTGTCGGCTGAAGTACTTGCCGCATTTGTAATAACGCAGGCCGTTAAACTCTTGTATGCTTTTTGTAACAATTGTGGGGTCCATGTTCTATTCTCGCTACTAATGGTGCCGGATAGATTGACCGCTTTCACCCATCCGTCACGGGTTAAAAACTGATGATCGGGCGTGCATACTACGCATGTCCCATCGCTGTAAGTGACCTTAACTACGTCAGCGGCTTCCCGCGTCCTTCGGCCATTGAAAAAATAGGTATAATCGCCATGGCGGCTCTTGACGTACCCCTCCGTTAGCTGCTCTATCGGGATGTCTCCGTCAATTGTCGCAACTAGCGTCCCAGCCGCAAAGCAGTGGTCATCACCGGTGGTGTCGATATCCTCTTGCTTCTTTAAGTCGTGCTGAAGCGCCGGGACCGTTCTAATGCAGTTTGTACACGTTGAAAAGAAAACTAGCCCAGGATACCCATCATCATCGCCGATAAGGCGAGACCGAATATTATTCCAACCCACAATCCGAGCGTTATCAGCACGGCGAAAATTAACCCCTTCACGATAAAATACCTCCGCTATACTTGGGCCGCCTTCCTCCTTAAACATCGCAGGGTCGGCAACCGAATACGTTATAATCTCACCTCGCTCCTCGCGCTCTATAATGCCGCGCGCTACATCCTCCTGGCGCATCCGTAGGCCCTTATTTGGGCCGCTAGCGCCGTACCACTCACGGTAAACAACAAGCGTGCCCTTGCCTAGCCCCTCTATCGTTCCGTCGCTTACAGCGAACCACAGGCACGCAAACGGGGCCGCTGAACCCCAATCGAACGCGCGAAACTTAAGCCAGTGCGGCGGAATCTTAAAAGGCCGCCTAACGTGCCGCTTAGTCGAGAACTCACTAAAATACGCGCCCGTTATCGCTGTCCAGTCGCCTTCGAGCCAAGCGCGCACAAGCTCGGGCGACCCTACCCCCTTTAGCCGGTCAGCGTAATCGGGGTCTTTTTCTAACAGTATTTTATTATCGCTGACTTTAGACGGAATAAACATCCGCGTAATGTTCGTTTCGGGGTCGTCAAACGGCTTATACCCGTCTGGAGCGTAGTCAATAAAACGCGCTTTTACCCAGTGGTGGCCAGGGCCGCCAGGGTTGGCAGTCGCTCGTATACGCTTGGTCGGTACGTCGTGAGATGACCGCAGACACGCGGTGAGCATTAAGTATCCAGCGTCATCGCTCCACTGGCCAATCTCATCGAACGCTATCCAGACAAATTCATGTCCCTGAAAACGACTGGCGTCCTGCGATGAGTCGAGATAAACGAAGCGTAACGTTGCGCCGTTCTCCCACTGCCACTCTTTTGCGGTCACCTTATACATACAGTCGCCGGTTGCGCCAAAAATCTGCTGTGAGCGCTTAATTGCGTGCCGTAGGTCGTCATATGTGCGGCGGATAAAAATACCCTGCCACGCTTCGCCGTACTTATCGACGTCTTGCAGCCAGTCGCCAAGCAGGTAGTCCGTATTATGCGTTGCTACGTAGCTTTTTCCGGCGACAAACATCCCGTCAGGATGCGATACCTTGATACACACGCTTTTCCCGGCTTTCGCCTTCGTTATAGCTGTTATTTGGCGCTCCTTCGTCCTAAACGCTGTGTTGGGTAAACGATTATATAACGTCTTTTTAGTAGCGAGCTTAAACGGTAAATCGCGCTCCCCGTGAACTAAGCTAACGTTGTACGTTTTTATCATGCCGTCGTGGTCACGCCCCGATATTCTGCTATAGATGCCAAGTGACCACGCAATACGCTGAGCGCAAACCGCTATTTTCTCGCATTTCGTTAAAAAGTAAACAGCGTTATCTATAAACGTCGCCCCAGCGTCCAAAAACCCCGCTAAAAGGTCGCGCCTGTCCGCTATCGACCCCATTTCGTACACGTAGGGTACGTATTTGTCCTGTACGAGCAAGTCGTTTATCCCTAAATCGATAAGCGCCTGCCTGGTAGCGCCACCAACAATTTCGCCGCCCCACGAATGGCGTTTTAGCGTGTCCCCCTCAGGTAAATGCCGCTCAATACTGTCGCACAGCTCCTGGCTAACGTTTAAACGCAACAAATCGGAGCGCAGAAGCTTGCAACCGAGCAAAACGCCCATCAAATACGGTTTTATCTTAATATTCGCATGAACGCGCAAAGAAAGCGTGTGCTGAACCGGTTTTATCGCTGGAATAAACGTTTTCCCCTCATGCGTGGGAAAACGCTCAACTAAAAGCTTCGTTGTAATAAGCTGCCAGCGACCAAGTACTCCATTTTTGTCGCTGTAGCGCACTTTCCAGATATGATCCTCGTCACACTCAATATGCGACCCATCGCAAAACTGTATTTTATAAAACACTTGTTCACTACGCGGATACACGCCAATAACCTTAGTCGCCTTACCGCTCGGATGCGCAACCTCGTCCCCTACCTTAAGCGCAGATATCGGAAGACCCCCTAGAGGCGTCTGTACGCGCTCATGCGGCCTTAAACCTTTCCCCCCACCCCGAGCACCGCCGTAGAGCAACTCAGTACACCACGTCGCTTGTATCGCGTCAGCTTGCGGCCCATCCTGCGGAAACCATACCGCACCGTCGCCTATCTCCTCCTCGGCCTTCGGTAAGTTAAAAATACCGCTGTCGTCATCGTTTTTAGTCGGCATAATCGTCGAACTCTCTGCGCTTAACCTCTTTGTAGTTATCCTCCCACTCACGGTACACGCGCTTGCTGCGCTCCCCCTGAAACTCAATGCCGCACGGCTCACAGCGCACAATGTATAGAGGCGCCTGCGGATGCAGCATCTCAATTTCCGGCATTACGCCGCAATACGGGCACGGTGGTAATGGGTCGCCGTCGCTCATGATAAAAGCGCCTCCACAAGCCGATCGATAGACGTTTTATCCATAAAATAAAACTCGCTGTCAGGTACGCCGGTACGCTCAATGACAAGCGTCCAGTCGACGGGCTTATCCCCCGCTAAAAACTCCGGCGTAGATGCGTAATAATGATACGCTCGAATATCGTCGTAACGGAATATCGCACCCCCGCCCCTGTCGTCCTCAATGTGTATAAGTTTTGACATCACTCGCCCTCCTTCGGATTCGGATCTAATACCTTCGGCTCCGTAAGCTCTTTTATACGCTCCTGCTGCCGCTTAACCCACTCCTCCCGCGTCTCCTGCGGGGGTGCGTCTACCTTCGTGCGCGTAGATGAGTCAGACGCCGCTGGCCCCTCTGCGCTGAAAAGCTCCGGCAAATCACGCTGAATAACCCACTGACGCACCTGGATACGCAGTCGGCTGCGCTGTATATGCTCATGGTTCCATACCGGCTTACCGTTGTCGTCTAAATAACTATCCGCTTCCGCGTCGTCCGCTATGCGCACAAGGTCATCAATCCAGGTAAGCGCACGAATCTTTCTCGCGCGCATATACTCACGCGCTAATTCGCGGTTGCGTGAAACGTATTGTAAGAAAGAAGTGCTTGACGGGTAGTCTTCATCAGCGCAGATAGCGGGTAGCGTCTCGCCCTCAGCAAGACGCTCCAAAACGCCGTACATGTCTTCTAGCGACCACTTGCGAGCAACGCCCTTTACGGGTGCGTCAACCTCGACCTGCTCGCCGTCGTCGTCCTTATCGATATAATCGCGCACAGAATAAAATCGCCCATTTTAAAACCGCGTTTAGAACCGCTAAAAAAACTACCTGTAAAAAATATAGCACGTTACGCGCAATAATGCACGCGAAAAATACGCAAAACACGTACAAATACGCGAATGCGCTATGCGAATATGCGAAAGCGCGTAGGTGAAGTAGCGGAAGTAACGCGGAAACGATGCGGCGAAGGTGGCGAAGGTGCGGATGTGGCGCGAAAAACGGGGCAAAATATCCGGCGTAAAATGCGGGTAAATGATATGGGGGTTGTATACAGCAGTGGCGACCACGGTTTCGGGGATCGCCCCCACCCCGGGCGTTTTGCGCGAAACCTGGCGGCGTTTTTGCCCTCAGCCACGAAAAAAAGCGTTTATCGTAGCTACGTAGCGGCGTAAGTGCGCGTAATCACTACACACGCAGGCGCTAACACTGATTATACGCATAATCAGTCCTACGATTAGGGCGGCTGGCGGGCGGCGGCGAAGCGACTCAAACGCGTGCGCGGCTGAGTATGTAGCCAAGGCTACACCGTCCACCGCGCCACCATCGCTACGTGCGCACCCTCGCATAAGCGTAGTAGTGCGTGTATATCGCTCACATCGCGTTTAAGGCGTCTGTGCGCCTCTGTGAGCGTCGTTTAGCGTTTGCCTGTAGCTAGGTAGCCATTCGCGTAAAGCGTCTCTACGTTTCTCTCAGGCGTCAGAATCGCTATGCAAAGTTTGCGTAGTTAGCGTGGTTAATGTATGTGTGTTTTGCTAACACTTTTCTAACAATTCGCTAACACTTTGCTAACGTTTGTTAGTGATGCGTCGTGAGTAGTGTTCGTGGGGGTGTTGAAGCGCGACGAGGATAGCCGCGCTGGGGGTGTGGTTGTTAGCTGCGTGCTTGTAGTGTTTGCGTGTAAAGCGTCATGTACTTACGCAAGTAGTCCAGCACGCTTCCGTCGTCTGAACGCTTATCGAGTTCTGCGAAGTGCGTTCTGTCGTCATCTGAGAGCGTATGCGTGAAAATCGCTGCTTGTGCATCTCTATCGCGTAAAAGCACATCCGCGCCGCCCGTCACTACTTTGTCGAGCATACGACCTAATGTGACCCGCGCCGCTTCGCTTGTCGTCATGCAATCCTGCGCTGACAGCGTGAAGAGCATACAGTGCTCCGATAGCGTTTGTTTCTGCTCGTCTGTTAGTTGTCCGTATGTAAGTTTATCGTTATTCATTGCCATTTCTCCATTTAGCGTGCTTCGTTGCATCGCTTAATTGTAAGATACCCTAACTGTCATACTCTGTCTACACTTTTTGTTATTTTTTTTGTTTTTGCGTGTTTTACGTACGTTTTTACGTCGCGTTTGTGCAGTAAACACGTACATATCGTATAGAACGCTGTTTTGCTCGCGCCTAGGATAGCGTGGTTGCGCTTTGTCGCTTATTAGTAATGAAGTGTGTCGCTTGAAAAAAAGATACGTATTGCGTGTGCTGCGTAGCTGCGTATAATACGCTTGTCGCAAAAAAGGCATAGCTTCAGCAATGTTCTAAGCCAATCGCTGAGCTTTCCTCGCTATCGCTGCTCTTGTAGCAAGAAAAGAAAGTTTTTTTTGCGTGAGCTTCGCTCTATTTGAAACGTAGAAGGGCTTGAGCGTCTTCTCGTTTTCCGTAACATCCTATCTGTTATTTATTTTAGCATATTTTGAAAGAAAAGTCAAATACAAACGTTGTTATTTTTTCTTTGGTCTGGTTTAGTTCTATATCGTAGTCGTTGCCCTATGCCACTCGACTCTATTATTTACGGGATGAAACGTTACCGTCTCTAGTTAGAATAAGCATTCTAGTAATCCGTTCTATTTTAGCGTGTACGTGTTTTAAACAGGGGTAAAAGCGACAAAACGCAAAAAACGTCAAAATAAAATGGTTAGCTCTTTAGCGTATTTTGCCGTAATTACGTGTAATCGTTAGCAAATAAAGCCCAATAAAATGGTTAGTAGCGTAATAAAATGGTTAGCTCTTTGTCGCAACCCGACCTAAGCGTCTGATATCGTTACCGAATAAAGCGTAATAAAATGGCCACACTTTAGCGTTTTTCGCTAGATCGAGGCGTTTACGCATATTTCTTTGTACGTGTTTTACGACATTTGCGTTAAACGACTGCGTATTAGCGTTTTAGCGTATTGACGGCAGAAGAGAACTATATTGAAATGTGGACAAACTCTCCGCTGCGCTCCGAGTACCGCGCTCAAGGGCTGTGGATAAGCCATTGATAACCTGTGGACAGCCCTTCGGGACTGACCACAAGTTATCAACAACTTACCCACAACCACGCGCTTTGCCCACAATCCAACAGAGTTGCAGCTACTACTATTAATTTTTTTTTATTTTTTACAGTCGACAAAAATCGCTATGAAGAAGAGACCGACATTGACGCCACACGACATATACGACTACGACGAAGCGCCCTATTCGCAGCTACGTGACGACGAAGTAACCGACGGAGCGCAGGTAACGCAGCCTGTGCGCGAGCTTATCGCTAACGCGGTATCGCTGCACGTAGCTAGCGACAACACACTACTATGCGTCTTAGACTGCGCTGATGCGCGTGTAACGCTACCGATCGATTTAGATCGCGCTAAGATGCTGCGTGACGCGCTAGAGAAGCATATATTCGCGCATACGCATTACAACCTAGCGAAGTAACGCGATAACGCTGCCAGTGCGCGGGTTCTATTATATTTATATATCTAGCAGTAGTGCAACACTGTGGAACTGTGGTCAAAGTCGCGTGCTGTTGAAAAGTTGTTGATAACTTGTGGTCAGTCCCGTAGGGCTGTCCACAGGTTATCAATAGCTTTTCAATAGTTGAGCGACGGTGCGTAGCGGAGCGGAGCATTGTCCACATTTCCACATTGTTCGTATCCAACGTAGCAAGCGCACACGCATACGTATACAGCGCACAGAGCGCCTACGTGGCCCGTAGCGGCGTTTTAACGAATATGGCTAGGTAGGTATAGGAGGGAGGCGTTTAGGCGCTGTACGAGCCGCCTAGCGGCCTATTTGGACGGCTTGGGGGGTTTTGCGTGTTTCGCGTACTCTTTGCAAGTAGCTACGTGCTGCATGTACTTATCGGGATTGTAAAACCACTCTTCGCAGTAACAGTGTTTGCGCCTGACGCCTAAGCGCGCTTGTTGCTGCATGAGCTTCAAGACGTGTCTGTCGAGCCAGTCTTGTAGCTGCTTCTTTTTCTTGATCGGCATAATCTCAATCGCGCGCTGTATGCGCGACATGTACATGAGATGCCGTTTTTGCGACTTTTTCGCGTCGAACTCTGCTCCAATGCGCGCTAGCGCCTCATCGAAAACATCGTTCTCTTTCTTTGTGCGCTCTTGTCGCGTCTCCTTTTTCTTCATTTTCCTCGCCTTTTATAATGATGTTATGTTTTAAACGCAGCCTATGCAGGTCAGCGATTGGTATGCCTAGTGCGAGAGCTACGTTGTTCCAGTTTTTTAGCTTAGTATACGCGTCTTCAATACTGCGACAAAGTAGCGTCTCTAGCGTCCTGTGCTGCCACGTTAGCGCGTTTTCTGCGATATCAAACGTAACGAGCATAGGATCTAGGGATGCGTAGTCGCGCGCTTTCTCGAAGTGTAGCTGAAAGCCGCTTTTCACGTCTGTGGTTGGCCGTAGGCCGACAATCCAGTCCATTGGCTGTTCACGCTGTGAGGTACCAAGCTGTGCGCCGGACTTGCCGCTATGATGCACGTGGACGATTGTCTTGCCTTGCGCCTTCAGCGACAGGTAAAAGCTGCGTAAGCGGCCCCAACGCTTCACTTCGTCGTCTCTCGCGTCTAGCTGGCTGCATACGCATCCTTCGTTATCGACTATGATAACGTCAGCGTGTGCGCAGGCAGGGCCGTAGATAGCGAGCTGGGCCGCTGGGTCGCTTAGGTTTGGCAAGTCGCCACCAAAGCTGCTGATGCTTAGAATGCTCATTCGGTCGGGTGCGATAGCGACGGGTTGACCGTTGCATATTTGCTGCAAGCGCTTCTTTAGCTTATATGCGCCCATCTCGCCATCTATGTAGAGAACGCGGCGCGGTTCAGGCGCTGACCAACCGAGAAGCGGCTGGCCGGTAGATATAGCGTACGCGAGTGATAGACTAAAAAACGTCTTACCGACTCCACGCGGTGCGTGAATCATTCCAAGTGCGCCTTCTTCTAACCACAACCCGAGGATCGGTCGTGGGGTTCCAAGCTCAGCATCTAACAGCGCAGTAGCGTTAAGCGTACCGCCGTCTGGCGTTATCATTGTATTATCTCGCTATTAATAAGCTCTAGTTGTCGTTGCTCGAATTCTCTGCGCACTTCTTCGATTAAGTCAGCATCGCTTTTTTTGCGTGGTAAGTCGTTATAACGCTCTCTAGCGTTACGTAGCCACGTTAGCACTGTTCTGTGCCAGCCCTTTCGCTTCTCGTTGCGACCTTTTCCATCTATAAAGTGCGCTTTCATCGCGTCAGCTTGTCGCGCTAGATAGTCATGATCGTCTTCGCAGTACGCTACATATTGATCGTATTCTGCATCTGTCGGCGACCAGTCCGCGAAGTAACACAAACCCGGCTCATCTTTCTTCGTTTTCTTCTTCTTCGCTTTTACTGCTGTCTTTTTATTCGTATCTACAATTCGTATCTTCATTGCGTTCCCTCTTCCTTTTCTTGCGTTCACTTCAATTGCGTTACTACTTACAAGCGTATTAATCGCGGTGCGTACAGATTGCCGCGAGATACCATTAA
>Ga0208767_1000589_pt1 | contig 30011 bp, 36 predicted proteins | sample VirMetDEL_Mar_21_FD_184514 | JGI IMG/M metagenome (GOLD analysis project Ga0208767, IMG submission 184514) | Aqueous microbial communities from the Delaware River and Bay under freshwater to marine salinity gradient to study organic matter... | ecosystem: Environmental > Aquatic > Marine >... | reverse complement strand
GTCTGTCAACCTCCTCTTCCTTGACGAATTTGCCTTCGTCGAGAATGACGCAGAGTTTTACACCTCAACATATCCAGTTGTGTCAGCAGGCGCAGATACCAAAGTCATTATTACGTCGACCGCAAACGGAGTTGGAAACGTATTTCACAGAATCTGGGAAGGTGCAGTTCAAGAAACCAATGACTATAAATCATTTAAGGTGGATTGGTGGGACGTCCCAGGAAGAAACGAGGAATGGAAAAGACAAACCATTGCCAATACGTCTGAGCTTCAGTTCAATCAAGAGTTTGGAAACACATTTCACGGAACAGGAAATACCTTAATCGCAGCAGACGCTTTGCTAAAACTTCAGGCAAAGCATCCCGTGTACGTTCAGGATAACGTTAAGGTATATGAAAAGCCACACCGCGACCATCAATATATGATGTTCGTTGACGTAGCGAAGGGAAGAGGACAGGATTACTCCACCTTTACGGTGATTGATATATCGGTCCGACCTTTCAAACAGGTGGCGGTATATCGCGACAACATTATCTCTCCGTTGCTCTTTCCTGACATTATTTATAAATATGCTATGACTTTTAACGAAGCATATGTGGTTATTGAGTCAAATGATGCAGGACAGGTCGTGTGTAACGGGTTGTATTATGATCTTGAGTACGAGAATTGTTATGTAGAATCAATGGTCAAAGCAAACGCCATTGGTGTGACTATGACTCGTAAGATCAAAAGAATCGGTTGCTCAAACATTAAGGATCTTGTTGAACAAAGCAAGATTGATATCGTTGATGCGGATACCATCATTGAGATGTCTACTTTCGTTGCTAAGGGATCCTCCTACGAGGCTTCTGATAACAACCACGACGACTTAATGATGAACCTAGTGTTATTTGGTTGGTTCTCCACCAACCCGTTCTTTAACGAAATGACGGATATTAACGTTAAGGATATGATATATGCAGAACAAATTAAAATGATTGAGGAGGACTTAGTACCATTTGGCGTCGTTGACGATGGCCACGAACCCGAATATATCTATGAGGGTGGTGATATGTGGAAGGTGGACGATGAAGGCAGTCTTTACTAAGATATGATTATTTATAAATAAATACATGAGAAACAGTCGTATTATGAAAATCTTATCTATTAAACTCAATGAAGGGGAAAGCACATGGCATTTCTAGTAAGCCCAGGTGTTGAGGTCAAAGAAATTGATCTGACCAGCGTAGTCCCAGCTGTATCTACATCAATAGGAGCCGTTGCCGGACATTTCCGCTGGGGTCCTGTTGAGGAAGTAGTTACTGTTGGTTCTGAAAAAGAATTGGTCAACAAATTCGGTGAACCCAACGCCACAATCTATAACGATTTCCTTAATGCTGCAACATTTTTGCAGTATGGAAATAACCTTAAGGTCTACCGTGGTGTAGGCTCTGCAGTTAACGCGGATGCTGCAGGTACGGGTAACATTCTTGTAAAGAATGAAGACCATTACGATTCCGCAACGCTAACGGGAACAGGCGAGTTCATCGCTAAGTATCCAGGTACTCTTGGTAACTCGTTGAAAGTGGTATCCATCACGAATGCATCGTGGGGAGTTGATTCGGACGCAAACTCTGTTTCTTGGCAGAGCCAATTCGATATCACACCTGATGCTGGAGAAGTACACCTTCTTATTCTTGATGAGGACGGAGCGATCACTGGAGCAGCAAACACTGTTCTTGAAAAGTTCGCAAACGTTTCACTGACAGCTGGAGCTAAGAACATCGATGGATCTTCTAAGTATCTTAATGACGTCGTGAACCGTACCTCTAAATGGGTATGGGCAGGTATCGACGCAGTTGATGCTACTTCAGTAACTGATGAGGAATTCTCACTCAGTGGTGGTACTGATGCTGCACCGTCTAGCGTAGCTTCACTATATTCAACCGCATTTGGGGATTCAGAAACACTGGATGTAAATCTTATCATTGGTGGAGCGGTAAGCTCAGCTGATGCTAATACTATCATCGCAGTTGCAACAGCAAGAAAAGATTGTGTTGCATTCGTATCTCCTCCAATCGCTACTGCGGACGCGGCCGCAACAAAAACATGGGCAGACTCCATCAACTCATCGTCTTACGGTGTGCTTGACTCAGGTGTCATTTATGTCTACGACAAGTACAACGATGCATATCGTTGGATCGGTAACGCAGGTAACACTGCAGGACTTTGTGCCTATACCGATGGTGTCGCAGATGCATGGTTCTCCCCTGCTGGTTTCACACGTGGAGTAATTCGTGGCGTAACCAAATTGAAGTTTAACCCAACACAAGCCGAAAGAGATAACCTGTACAAGGCTCGAGTGAATCCAATCACTTCGTTCCCAGGACAAGGAATCGTTCTTTACGGTGACAAAACTGCACAGAGTAAACCTTCTGCATTCGATCGTATTAACGTTCGCAGACTGTTTATTACTATGGAGAAGGCAATCTCAACCGCTGCTAAGTTTCAGTTGTTTGAGTTTAACGATGAGTTCACAAGAGCTCAATTCAGGAATTTGGTCGAGCCGTTCCTGAGAGATATCCAAGGTCGTCGTGGTATCACGGACTTCGCTGTTGTTTGTGACGAAACAAATAACACTGGTGAGGTAATTGATTCCAACCGCTTCGTTGCAGATATCTTCGTCAAGCCTGCTCGTTCTATCAACTTTATCACGCTTAACTTTATCGCCACTCGTACTGGTGTAGAGTTCAGCGAGGTCGTTGGACAATAAGGAGAGTAAGAGATGGCAATTTTAGGAGTAGATGACTTTAAGTCAAAGCTCGTAGGTGGCGGTGCACGTTCCAATCTGTTCAAGGCCACTGTTAACTTTCCTAGTTACGCGGCTGGCAACGTCGAGCTGACATCCTTCATGTGTAAGGCTGCTCAGCTACCTGCATCAATCATTGCGCCTATCACGGTACCATTCCGTGGTCGTCAGGTACAATTTGCAGGTGATCGCACGTTTGAACCTTGGAATATCACTATCATTAACGACGTAAACATGGAAGTGCGTAATGCATTTGAGCGTTGGATGAATGGTATTAACCAACATCAGAACAACACTGGTCTAACTAACCCAGCGGATTATCAAGCAGATATGATCGTTGAGCAGTTGGACAAATCAGGTGTTGTGACTAAACGTTATGATTTCCGTGGCACATTCCCGACAAACGTTTCGGCTATCGATCTATCATACGATAACGAAAACGCAATCGAGGAATTCACGGTTGAGCTTCAAGTTCAGTACTGGGAATCCGGCACTACAACTTAAGCGATAAATAGTATAGCGGGGAGGGTCTATCCTCCCCGTGTTACTACACAGAGGTGAAAGATGGCTGAACTATTTGGATTTGAAATAAAACGTAAAGGGTCGGAAGAAGCTGACGATAGAAAGAAAGTTTCGTTTGTTCCTCCTGAAACCGACGACGGCCTTGGTCAAGTAATCAATGCAGGTGGGTACTTCGGTTCCTACTTGGACATGGATGCGTCTTCAGCCAAAACCGAAAAAGAACTAATCATGAAGTATCGTGATGCATCGTTCCAACCGGAGTGTGATGCCGCGATCGAAGACATTATTAACGAAGCAGTCGTATCGGACACTGATGGTGCTCCGGTTAAACTTGTTCTCGATGATTTAGATCAACCAGCAAAAATCAAAAAGTTAATGATTGAGGAGTTTGACACCGTAGTTAAACTTCTAAACTTTAGTTGGTATGGTCATGAGATTTTTAGAAGATGGTATGTTGATTCAAAACTATACTATCACAAGATTATCGACAATGCGGATCCAAAGCGTGGGCTAATCGAAATAAGACCTATTGACGCAACTAAGATTCGTAAAGTAAAAGAGGTTGAGCACGACACTGATAAAAAGACTGGTGTCAAGGTCGTAAAGGATGTTAAGGAATACTACATCTACCAAAACGAACCGCTTGACAAGTCCAACCAAGGACTAAAGATTTCTAAGGATGCGGTTACATATATTCCTTCTGGACTATTGGACCCATCCCGTAAGAAGGTACTAGGATATCTTCACAAAGCTTTGAAACCAGTGAACCAACTCCGTATGATGGAGGATTCGTTGGTTATCTATCGTCTCTCGCGCGCACCCGAGCGCAGGATCTTTTATATTGACGTAGGTAACTTGCCTAAGGGTAAGGCGGAGGAATACCTTCGCAACATTATGTCAAAGTACAGAAATAAGATGGTGTATGATGCTAATACCGGAGAACTCAAGGACGATCGTAAACACATGTCGATGCTCGAGGACTTCTGGCTACCGCGTAGAGAAGGTGGCAGAGGTACAGAGATCACAACGCTACCAGGAGGGGAAAACCTCGGACAAATCGAGGACATCATCTACTTCCAAAAGAAATTGTACAGGGCGCTCAACGTTCCAACTGACCGCCTAGAACAAGAATCACAATTTGCTCTTGGCAGAGCAACCGAGATTACCCGTGATGAACTAAAGTTCCAGAAGTTTATTGCTAGACTTCGTAAAAAATTCTCAGGTCTTTTCATGGATCTGTTGAAAACTCAGTTGATCCTAAAAGGAATTATTACTGAGGGTGAATGGGCAGAGATTAGTCAGGATATTAATATTGACTTCTTGAAGGATACTCACTTCACTGAACTAAAAGAGTCAGAACTTTTGAGAGAACGTATGTCAACCCTTAGGGAACTTGACGAATACGTTGGAAAGTACTACTCCATTGAGTGGGTTCGTAAGAACATCTTGATGCAAACTGACGACGAGATTGAAGCAATTGATAACCAAATCAAAGCCGAAAAGGAACAAGGCGGAGAGGATGATATCAGTATTGATGATCTCTAGAAAATTGCTTTTTTATAAATAAAATAGAATGAGGATAATAGAATGGCTGATGTAATGGATTTCGTAACGCAAGTAGGCGATGGCAAAATGGCCGATGCTGAAAAATCGTTTGCGAATATTATGCAGGATAAAATTAATTCTGCAATGAATGACAGAAAAATCGAATTAGCCAACAACATGGCTGGAGTTGAACCCACTGTAGAGGTGGACGAAACAGAAACGGAAGAGGTAGAGGATCATGATGAAATTCAAGGAGTTTCGGACGAGTCTGAGTGAAGCCTCTTTTAAGTTGAAGCCAGGTGAAAAACAGGTTAAAACGTTTAAGGTTGGCAAAGGCAAATACGACGCAGTCGTGTCTAAAAAAGGTTCAGATTATATCGCTTATGTAGATGGCGATATGCTAGACAAGTTTAAGTCCGCAAAGGAAGCAGAAAAAGCTGCTAAAGATTTTACGGATTTGATGGGGAAGTAGAATGGCTTGGGTAGTTATTACAAATAATCCCACTTGGGAATATGATAACGCACCTGCTGATCCTGGCGTAGGAAGTCCGTATAGACCACTATGGTTGAAACAGACAGCTGGGATTAGAACAACAAGAGGCCATGAGGTTTATACAAAAGTTCGTAGAGTCGGCGATGCGACAAATGCAAATCGCGGCGAAATGAGCAAAACATATTGGGATAATCACTAATGAAGCTGATTACAGAATACACCGAGGACCTTCAATATAAGGTCATCACCGAAGAAAAAGGCGGGAAGAAAAAGCGTCTTATCGAAGGTGTTTTTATGCAGGCCGAGCAAAAGAATCGCAACGGCCGAGTGTATCCTCGCGCTACATTAGAATCCGCAGTTGACAAATACGTCAACGAACAAGTTTCCAAGAGTCGGGCCGTCGGTGAGTTGAATCACCCAGAAGGTCCGTCTATTAACTTGGATAAAGTATCTCATCGCATTACCGAACTTAATTGGGATGGTAATAATGTGATGGGTAAAGCACTCGTATTGGATACTCCTATGGGTAAGATCGTTGAAGGTCTTATGGATGGTGGGGTTCAGTTGGGTGTTTCAAGTCGTGGTATGGGTAGTCTTGTACAAAAGAATGGCGCTAACGTAGTCAATGATGATTTTATGTTATCGGCCATCGATATAGTTCAGGATCCTTCCGCTCCAGAGGCTTTTGTCAATGGAATCATGGAAGGTGTTGAATGGATTTGGGACAATGGGATCCTAAAGGTACAAGAAATTGAACGGTTCGAGACTGAAATTAAAAGGGCACCATCTAACCGCTTAGCGGAAACTCAGATGAAGGCCTTCAAAGATTTCCTCTCAAAACTTTAACTCGATTAGGAGTAAAAAAATGTCTGATCAAAATTACGATCCGATCGAGGACATCGAAGAACTCCAAGATGATGTCGTTGAAGACGTTGAAGTTTCTGACGAAGAAACCTTGGAGGAGAAAGCTGAAGTACCTAAAGCAAAAGGTGCGGCTAGCATGGAAGTAGACGGTGAAAAGGCCGCAGATGAAATTGGAAAGACTGTTAAAAAGTCTGCTCCAGCACAAACATCTCTGCCAAAAACTAAAGCAGCAATGCTGAAGGCCGCTTACGATAAGATGTCCAAGATGAAAAAAGATGAAATGAAAGCTGCATATGAAGCCATGTGTGGTGAAAGTTTCGAAACTGATGAAGATGCCATCGTTGAAGGTAACTTTGACGAAGATCTGAATGCTCTGGTTGATTCCGAAGCAACTCTTTCCGAAGGGTTCAAGGAAAAGGCTGAAGTAATTTTTGAAGCAGCTCTTAAGGTAAAACTGGGCGAGCACGTTGACCGTCTCGAATCTCAGTATGCTGAAGAACTTGCTGAAGAAACTACACGCGTTCAAAACGACCTTGTTGAAAAGGTCGATGGCTACCTAAACTACGTGGTAGAGAACTGGATGGAAGAAAACAAAATTGCGATTGAGAACGGTCTCCGTACTGAAATCGCAGAGTCGTTCATTCAGGCACTGCATGGCGTATTTACTGAGCATTACATTGAGGTACCTGAAGGTAAGGCTGACTTGGTTGACGATCTCGCCAACAAAGTTGACGAACTGGAAGAACAGCTCAATAGCACAGTAGAGAAAAACATTGATCTGAAGGAGGAAGTTGCAAAACTTACTCGTGATGCAATCATTGTTGAGTCCAGCGCAGGTCTCTCTGAAGCACAAGCTGAAAAGTTGAAGGGTCTTGTTGAAGACGTAAACTTTGAGAACGCAGAAACTTTCGCTAAGAAAGTTAATACGATCAAGGAGTCTTACTTTAAGCAACAGTCCACTGAAGCTCAACCCATGCAGGAAGAAACTGCTGAAGGATCTGAAGAGGTAGAAGTATCTCCGATGATGGCTCAGTATCTTGCTGCGATTAAAAAATCATCTCAATAAGGAGAAAGTCCAATGTTTGGTTCCGATCAATTAATGGAAAAATGGAACCCAGTACTTGACGCCGAAGGCGCACCTGCACTGGGTGACAAATATAAGAAAGCAGTAACTGCTGCTGTTCTTGAAAACACAGAGAAGGCTCTGAAAGAAGAGCGTGCGCAAGCATCGTTCAACTTGACTGAGGCTGCTCCTGTTAACTCTACTTCAGCCGGCACTGGCGCAATTAACAACTGGGATCCAGTATTGATCTCGCTTGTTCGTCGTGCAATGCCTAACCTGATTGCATATGACATTGCTGGTGTTCAGCCAATGTCTGGTCCTACTGGCCTGATCTTCGCTATGAAGTCTCGCTACAACGACAATGCATCTCGTACTTCTGCTACTGAAGCGCTGTTCAACGAAGCTGACACTGATTACAGCTCAAGCTCGTTCAACGGTAACACTGCTACTGCTAAGAACGGTACACACGGTGGTGATTCTTCATCTCTGCCTAACTTCTCAGTAGATGTTGACTCTGAGGACTCAGGCTCTGATAACGTAGGCGATACTTTCGGTTTTGGTGGCGGTATGACTACTGCTGAAGCTGAAGCACTTGGTGATAGCTCAACCAACGCGTTTGGTGAAATGAGCTTCACTATCGACAAAGCTACTGTGACTGCTCGTAGCCGTGCTCTGAAAGCTGAGTACACTATGGAGCTTGCACAGGATCTTAAAGCTATCCACGGTTTGGATGCTGAATCTGAATTGGCAAACATCTTGTCTGCTGAGATTCTTGCAGAAATCAACCGTGAGATGGTTCGTACAATCAACTCTCGTGCTAAGCTTGGTGCACAGCAAAGCGACCTGACTACTGCAGGTATCTTTGATCTGAACACTGACGCTGATGGCCGTTGGTCTGTTGAGAAGTACAAAGGTCTGTTGGTTCAGATCCAGCGTGAAGCAAACATTATCGCACGTGAAACTCGTCGCGGTAAAGGTAACTTCGTGTTGTGTTCTTCTGATGTAGCTGCAGCACTTTCTGCTTCTGGCATGTTGGATTATACTCCAGCTCTTGCCGGCAATGCAGGTTTGGCTGTTGACGATTCTGGTAACACCTTCGCAGGTACTATTACTGGTGGCATGAAGGTCTACATCGACCCATATGCAACTGTTAACTACTTGACTGTTGGTTACCGTGGTGCTAACCCATATGACGCAGGTATGTTCTATTGCCCATACGTTCCACTCACAATGGTACGTGCAGTTGGTGAGAACAACTTCCAGCCGAAAATTGGTTTCAAAACTCGCTACGGCATGATCGCCAACCCATTCGTCGAAGCTTCACCAGACGGAATCGGTACTGCTCGTCAGAACCAGTACTTCCGTATCATGCGTGTCGACAACATTCTTGGCGAATAATAAGAAGGTACATTAATGTACTCGTTGAAGGGGGCTTAGGCCCCCTTCTTTTTGTGTATAAATAGTTATATGATAAAAAAATATATGAAGAAACTAAACAAACTAATGAAGTCAGGTAGGCTATACAAGATAGTCAACAAGTACTGTCGATAGAGGTTTAAGAAATGGCATATCAGCTTAACGTCGATTTTAGTGAGGGGGCAGAAACCAGCCCAACGATCGCTAACCCAACATTCGTAAGTCCGTCTGGATTTAGGTTGTTGATTGATAATCAGAAGTATAAGAATGCTCAGTTTACTGTGCAGACCGTTGCGCTTCCTGATTTGGCCGTCACTGGTGCGCCGTTGAATACGCCACAAAGAAACATTACTCAGATGCCGGATAAGGTTGAGTATGGTCAATTTGAAATGACATTTTTGATCGACGAGGATTTAGTTAACTACAAAGAGATCCATGATTGGATGATGGGTCTTGTGGTGGAAGATGACACCGGTGTTCGCAAACAGCGTGACATGTCGTTGATGATTTTGAACTCACATAACAACGTATCGCGTGAGATTAAGTTTGCTGATGCGTACCCAACATCATTATCCTCTTTACCGTTTGATGCTAGCTCAACTGATGTTGAGTACCTAGTGGGCAACGTCTCATTTAACTACTCCTACTTTAAGCTCGTATAAATAACTGTATCATATATAATACATTAGGTCTTTAATGTATATTTTATGAATCATTATTGAGGTATATTATGATCACACTTGACAAAGTACTTGAGATGTGGAAAACCGATTCTCCTATTGATGAGATGAATCTTGACACCGCTAGTCAGCAGTCAGCAAAACTACACTCCAAATATTTAGAACTATTATCAGTAACAAAGCTTCAACTTCGTAAAAAGGAGATGGAGTTCAAAGTGCTGCTTAAGAACAAATGGCTGTGGTACAACGGCAAGATGTCAAAGGCAGACATGGATAGACTAGGCTGGGGATACGATCCTATGAATGGTCTTAAGGTATTAAAAGGTGACATGGATCATTTTTATGATTCGGACGAACACATTCAAGAAGCTAACGCTCACATTGAGTATCTACAAACACTAGTTGATACTTTATCTGAGATCATGGAAAACATTAAGTGGCGGCACCAAAATATTGGTAATATGATTAAGTGGCGCCAGTTTACGTCGGGTATGTAAATGTCGGTACTGACCGTTAAGAAAAAGAACCATGCATACATAACGGTTGATGGCGAACCATCCGCGCTCAACGAGCTGACGGATTTCTTTACATTTTTTGTTCCTGGGTATAAGTTTATGCCTGCATACAAAAACAAAATGTGGGATGGTCGTATCAGATTATACAACTCCCAGACAAAGGAACTGTATGCTGGGTTGTTTGCGTATCTTAATGAGTTTGCTAGTTTAGAGCGTGGACATACGATTGAGCTGCAAGAGGATCTAGTGTATGGATATCCTGGTGCAGAGGTAAATGTTGATATGTCGTTTATGAATGATCTAACCATATCATCGAAAGGACAAGCAATTGAGCCTAGGGATTATCAGCTTGAGGCCATTAGGCACGGTCTTAGTCGGAGGTCTGCCTTACTTGTTTCACCTACGGCATCTGGAAAGTCGCTCATCATATATAGTATACTTCGATGGTACCTTGCAAATCACGATAAAAGGGTCCTTATTATTGTACCGACAACCTCGTTGGTTCAACAGATGTATTCTGATTTTGCTGACTACTCTGCATACGATGACGGTTTCGACACTGAGTCTACTTGTCACAGGATATACGCTGGGAGACCTAAGTTCGCCGAGAACGAAAGGGTGGTTATCTCGACTTGGCAATCGATATATAAACTTCCTGGGACTTGGTTCGAACAATTCGGGGCGGTGTTCGGGGACGAGGCGCACAATTTTAAGGCGAAGTCTCTTACCTCTATACTTACTAAGTTGCGTGATGCTGAGTATCGTTTTGGTACCACTGGTACTCTTGATGGGACGCAAACCCATAAACTTGTCTTGGAAGGACTATTCGGTCCAGCATATTACGTGACAACAACTAAGGATTTGATGGATAAGGGTTCGTTGGCCGACCTAACGATCAACGTACTTTTACTTAAGTATTCTGACGAATTATGTAAACGTATAAATAAAATTAAGTATCAAGAAGAACTTGACTTTATCGTTACACACCAACCTCGCAATTTGTTTATTAGTAACTTAGCACTGGACCAAGAAGGAAATACCCTAGTACTTTTTCAGTATGTAGAAAAGCACGGTAAACCATTATATGATATGATCAATGACCGAGCTCATCGTAGAAGAAAAATCTTTTTCGTGTCTGGTTCAACTGATGTCGATACTCGAGAGCAAATAAGATCGATTACGGAGAACGAAAAAAATGCTATCATTGTCGCTAGTCTTGGTACTTTCTCTACTGGTATTAATATACGGAACCTGCATAATATCATATTTGCTTCTCCGTCTAAATCGCAGATCAGAGTTCTTCAGTCAATCGGACGAGGATTACGGAAATCAGACGATGGACGAGATACGATCCTGTTTGACATCGCCGACGATCTTCACTGGAAGAAAAACAAAAACTACACGCTCAATCATGCAGCTGAGAGAATAAAGATATATACTAAAGAAAAGTTTAACTATAAAATCTATGAGGTCAGCATATGAATGAACTAGACGATGTTAACATTCGCCACTTTAAGTTGTCCTCTGGTGAGGAACTGATTTCATTGGTAAGAGGCGACGAAAGTAATATGATTATACTTGAGTCCCCTATGGAACTACACACGATGATGAGGGAGAACAGCCAAGGGTTCATATTTACGAAATGGCAACCTTTGTCCAAAACTGATATTGTTGCCCTCAATCCTATGCATATCGTATCACACGTCGAATGCGAAAACGATATCAAGGAAAGATATGTTAGAATGTGTTTGGAGCAAAAGGAACAGAGAGCGTTAGATCATGAAGACCAAATGGAACCCTCCTACGACGACTCTCCTGAAGAACTAGACCTTTTAGAAGCTATGATGGAACTAAACGGTAATAAAACTAGGCTCCATTAACTAGTATATCCCTGGCTCCCGGCGGTACAATTAATTATAACACAGATTTCCCAATATGTAAATAGCAAATATGCATATTTATGAAATTATTTTTAGTATTTAACTATTTACATCCAACCCAAACTATAGTATAATAGTACAATATGATATCGTAGTGATTTGAGGAGTATTATGAAACCTAAACAAAAACCCCACTACGTCAACAACAAGCAGTTCTCTCTGGCTGTCGTTGATTACGTTAAACTCGTGAGAGAAGCAGAACAAAAGGGTGAAAAACTACCTATTGTTCCTGACTACATTGCAGAGTGTTTTCTTAAGATTGCTGAGGGTCTATCCCATAAGTCTAACTTTATTCGCTATACCTATCGCGAGGAGATGGTTATGGATGCGGTTGAGAACTGTCTAAAGGCAGTGACCAACTACAACATCGAGACCGCAACTCGGACTGGTAACCCCAATGCCTTTGCTTATTTTACCCAGATCTGTTACTACGCATTCCTTCGTCGATTGGCCAAGGAAAAACGTCAGCAGGACATCAAGTTTAGGTTCATTGAGAAGGCAGGTATTGACGATTTTATTCAGTACGACGAAAACGGTTTTGCCGACCAATCAATCAGTCGCGCGTTCGTTGATCAACTTAAGGATCGTATCGATAAGGTACGAGACCACGATAAACAGATCAAAGAGTTTGCTTCAGAAGAAAAGAAAAAAACTAAAGTAAAAAAGCGCTCAGGCGTTGAATTATTCATGGGATAATATATGAAAATCGCAGTCTTGAATGATACCCACTGTGGTGTCAGAAATAGCTCAGACATCTTCCTTAACTACCAAGATAGATTCTACAACGAAGTATTCTTTCCTTACCTAAAGGAAAACGACATCAAGCAAATACTTCATCTTGGTGACTACTACGATCATCGTAAGTACGTTAATTTTAAGGCACTAAACCAAAATCGTAAATCATTTCTAGAGCGTATGCGTGACGATGGTATCAGTATGGATATCATCCCAGGAAACCACGACGTATACTATAAGAACACCAACTACTTGTGTTCGCTTAAGGAACTGCTTGGTTACTTTACATCAAACGTAAACATCGTTATGAAGCCAAAGGTGATGGATTACGACGGTCTAAAGATAGCTCTAGTACCGTGGATCAATAATGAGAACTACGAAGAAACGATGAAGTTCTTAGGTAAATGTAAAGCATCATGGGTTGGTGCTCACCTAGAACTCACTGGTTTTGAAATGATGCGCGGAGTACAGAATACTCACGGCATGTCGGCTGAAGTCTTTAAGAGATTTGAGTGTGTTATGACAGGCCACTTCCACACAAAATCACAACAGGGTAACGTACATTATCTAGGATCTCAAATGGAGTTTACCTGGGCTGATGCCGGTGACCCAAAATACTTTCATATCATTGATACCGAAACACGGGAACTAACTCCAGTTCGTAATCCCATCTCTATCTTCGAGAAGGTTATCTATGATGATAAGATTAACGATTACACCAACTACGATGTTGATCAGCTTAACAACAAATTCGTAAAGGTGGTCGTTGCTAACAAATCGGATCCTTTCCTGTTTGATCGTTTCATTGATCGTATACATCAGGTGGATACATATGAACTAAAGATCGCAGAAACCTTTGATGAGTTCCTAGGATCAAACGTTAATGATGATGAGATATCCGTTGAGGATACTACTGAGTTACTTGATACATACGTCGAGTCCGTTGATACGGAGTTGGATAAAGAAAAAATGAAGGGTCTGATGCGAGGGCTATACGTCGAAGCACAGAATATGGAAATCCTATGATTAAGTTTCGTAATGTACGGTGGAAGAACTTTCTTTCCACTGGTGATAAGTTCCTTGAGGTACAACTTGATAGATCACCGTCAACTCTGATTGTTGGTCAAAACGGTTCAGGTAAATCTACTTTACTTGACGCTTTATCGTTCGGTTTGTTCGGCAGAGCTCACCGCGATATTAATAAACTGCAAATGGTCAATACCATTAACGGCAAGGGTACCATCGTTGAGGTTGAGTTTGATATCGGACCACATTCCTTTAAGATTGTTCGTGGTATCAAACCAAACAAGTTTGAGATCTGGCAAAACGGTAATATGATCAATCAGGCATCAATGGCTCGTGATTATCAAAAGTTCCTTGAACAAAACATTCTTAAGTTAAACCATAAATCGTTTCACCAGATTGTTGTGTTAGGATCTTCATCGTTTATTCCCTTTATGCAGTTACCTGCGTATATCCGTCGCGAGGTGATTGAGGATCTGCTAGACATTCAAGTATTTAGTAAAATGAATCAGATCCTTAAGGAGAGAAACGGCAAACTTAAGGAAGAGATCAACGATACGAATTATCGTCTTGAGCTCTTGAAAGAAAAGGTGAGCCTACAGCGTAAGTACATTAGAGACATCACGGAGATTAATGATGGACAGATTAAAGAAAAACGTAAAGAGATCGACAACCTCGACAAAGAAATCGATACGTTACAGTCGCAATGTAAAGAGGCCACTGATTACATCGAAAAAGTCCAGGACGAGCTCCAGTCAAACCTTAAAAAGCAACACGACAAAAAGCAAGCGTTACTCCAGTACCAAGCTCAGTTCCAACAGCAAATTAGGACAGTCGTTAAAGACGCGAAGTTTTATGAGGATAATGACTCATGCCCCACATGTTCCCAAGATATTAGTGAGAGTGTTAGATCAGGGAAACTCAAAACAGCCCAAGACAAAGCGGCGGAGCTTCACAAAGCAATGGACGATGTCTCTACAGAGTCAACTACTGTGGAACAGGATATTCAACGGCTCAATGAAATTTCCGAGGAAGTACGGAAGAGAACATCACTTGTTTCTTCTAACAATACATCAATCTCCAGGATGCAAGGACAGATACGAAATATCGAAAACGACATCAGCAGCCTTAATGGCAAGGGCGGCGATCTAGGCAAGGCCAACTCTGAACTGTCTACTCTGGTCGAGGAACGTGACGGTGTGTCAGAACAAAAACTCCATTTGATCGATGAAAGAACCTATAACGATGCAGCCGCTGAAATGTTAAAGGACACTGGCATCAAGACTAAGATCATTAAGGAATATCTACCAGTGATGAACAAACTGGTGAACAACTACTTACAAGTACTTGACTTCTTTGTATCGTTCCACCTTGACGAAAACTTTAACGAGGTCATTAAGTCACGCCATAGGGATTCGTTCAATTATGCATCGTTCTCTGAGGGTGAAAAGCAGCGTATTGATTTGGCCTTGTTGTTTACATGGCGACAGATCGCACGTATGAAAAACTCAACATCAACAAACCTGCTCGTTTTGGACGAAACCTTTGATAGCTCACTTGACCATGATGGTGTGGATAACCTTATGAAGATCCTTGGTACACTGGAGGACGATTCAAACGTATTCGTTATCAGCCACAAGGGCGATCTACTTGACGGTAAGTTCCGTAGTAAAATCGAGTTCTCCAAGGAGCATAACTTTAGTAAGATGGTGGCATGAAACCAAATACAAAGTTCAGTTTAGACGTAAAAGACATAGCTTTGATAGAAAAAGCTCTGCAGGAACTACAGTCTAACTTAAGCAATAATGACGATAAACGCAGTGTTGTTGCTCTGTTGGCTAAGATATATCATCAGAAAGTTTGGTACAGACCTAAAGAAAATTACGTCTTGGCTAAAAAAAAATGAATTTTTTTCAAAAAAATGCATTTTAGCTATTTACATCCATACGAAACTATGGTAGAATAGTACTATCAAATGGAAGGAGTAGCCATGAACGAGTCTAAGTCAATCCTAGCAAAACTGCTTGCAAAGGAAAATATTACCGTCCGCTATGGTAACTATCATACGGCATCGTTTGACGTCAACAATCGTACCCTTTGCTTGCCTATGTGGAAGTACGAAAACAAAGGTCTACTTGATATGTTGGTAGGTCACGAAGTAGGTCATGCACTTTACACCCCAGTCGAGGGTTGGCATGATTGTGATATTGAGGTTCCTGGGATCCCTCGTGCGTTTATTAATATCGTGGAAGATATCCGCATTGAGAAAAAAATCCAACGTCAGTATCCTGGGCTTGTTCGTTCGTTTAAGCAAGGCTACCAACATCTGTTTGATAATGACTTCTTTGAGATCGCAGACAAAGACATCTCAAAAATGTCGTTTATGAATCGCCTTAACATTAAATCTAAACTACGTGATCTTGTTGAGGTACCTTTTAGTACTACTGAACAGTACTTTGTTGATATGGCCATGAAAGTTGAGACATGGGACGATGTTATCAAAGTATGTAAAGCACTGCTCGATTTTGCAGAGCAGCAGGAGAAAACCAATGAGAATATACAATCCACACAGGAGGAGGCAACGACTTCAAGCCAAGATCAAAATTCTGAATCTCAAGCTGAGTCTTCTGGATCTAACGTCGAAGATGGTGGATCTGATTCCGACTTTCAAGAACAGATTAATTCAGCAATGGACAACTTATCTGAGTCTGAAGATAATCAACAGCCGAGTGGATACCGTCAAGACGGTGATGGCGACGAAGTTGAGGATAACCAGGAGCAGCTAAGTGGCCAAGAAGGATCTCGTGGTCTTGCTGATAAACCTCTGACGGATAAACCGTCACACCGTGTTGAGACCGATGAGGCTCTTCGTCGTAATGAACATAAACTACTTGATATTGATGAGAACGGTTCACAGCCAAAAATCGTAAGCGGTTTTCGTAAGGAACAACTTAAAGATATGATCGTATCATACAAAACGGTCATGGAGTCTCGTCAAAAGAGAATGGCTGAATCGCCTAGCGGCTGTAAGTATGACATTGATCAATATGCTTCAGCGTTTAGTGAGTTTATGTCTGAGACTAAAAAGGCAACCGCCGTCATGGCTAAAGAGTTTGAGATGCGTAAAGCTGCATATCAATACAGCCGAGCTCAGACCGCACGCTCTGGTTCATTGGACGTAAACAAACTTCACAGCTATAAGTACAACGACGATATCTTTAGCCGTGTTACAAAACTTGCCGATGCAAAGTCACACGGTATGATCATGCTGATTGATTACTCAGGATCTATGCACGGTATTATGTCATCAGTGATTAAGCAAGTACTTAATCTGTCAACGTTCTGTAAGAAGGTAAACATTCCGTTTGATGTATACGGTTTTACGAATGGAAGACATGAGACTGAAGCTACTTTGCTTCCTGGCGATATCGACCACCGTGATGTTCGTATCTTTAACCTTATGTCATCAAGCATGAACAAATCTGAGTATGATACTGCATTCTTTCAAATGTTTATGCAGACTTGTGGCTACGGTATGCCATACGGTAACTTCTGTGGAGAATACGATCAACTTGGCGGTACTCCATTGAACGAGTCTTTGGTTGCTATGCCACACATCGTTCAGCAGTTTAAGAACCGTCATCCAGTTCAACGTGTCATTAATGTTATCATTACTGACGGCGATGCTCAACATATGTACACCAAAGAAGATGTCTCTGCTAGTGTTCATACTCGTGGTATTGCGATCTCAACAAACAATAAGATCATTAAGGCATATAATAACCACAACTTAACGGTTCAGCTAACGGACAATCTTCGTTCGCTGGGATGCGTAAACATTGGCTTTTTCCTAGCAGAACGTCGTTATGATTCCACAAGAGCAATCAGCAGAGCAACTGGATCCTGGGACCAAAGTTCATTCCGTCAAGCTAGCAAAATGCTAAACAAGCATAAGTTTGCTTCATACGATAATACCCTAGGCTATGATAGATTTTTTGTAGTGAAAGCGGATCGTCGTACTCTGAATACGGACAACGACGATTTTGAAATACGCGACAACGCGACCAAAGGTGAGATCACTCGAGCCTTTAAGAAGTTCGCCAACAGTAAGAAAGGAAATCGCGTCCTTGCTTCACAGTTTGCACAAATGGTGGCATGAGGAACAATAAAGGAATTGAGGTTACTAAGGATGGACCCATAGACAAAGTTCTTAAGGGTCCACAACTAATGTTTCACCGTCATATGGGATTTAGCTCGTTTTATCGTATGAAAGAACATAACAAGCAAGTGGATCAATGGTGGGAAGACAGAAAAAAAATGAAAAAAAGTGAAAAAAAATAGCATTTAGCTATTTACATCTGCATCCAAATAGTGTATAATAGTACTATCAAATGGAAGGAGAATACATTATGATTACATTAACACTCGCACAGGAAGCCATCGTAAAATCGCTGGTTTCATCTGACAAGACAGAATTTACCCCAGCTGAACTTATGAGCACAGCTGCTAACCTTGGGTTCCCTAAGGCTGAAGGTTATAAACTTGCTCACGCAATGCCTAAGGTAAGACGTGGCATATATAATCTCGAAGCGGTTATTTTACCGTTCCGTGATGAACAACATAAGGAAAATGTTTCAGTGGCATCGTCCGTACAATCAGTTCTAAATGACGAGGTCTATGTACCTTCTCTTGATCTCACATACGTAAAGTGGGGTCACTACAAGGACATTGAGGCAATCATTAAGTCTGGTATCTTTTACCCAGTCTACATCGCTGGACTATCAGGTAACGGTAAGACTATGATGGTTGAGCAGGCTTGTGCTAAAACCAATCGCCAATACGTCCGTGTACAAATTACTCCTGAGACCGATGAGGATGATCTTATCGGTGGTTTCCGTTTGGTTAACGGTGAAACTGTTTTCTCAGAAGGTCCAGTCATCAAAGCAATGAAGCAAGGTGCGATCCTTCTCATTGACGAGATTGACCGTGGATCAAATAAGATCATGTGTCTGCAAGGTGTTCTTGAAGGCAAACCTGTTATGATTAAAAAGACAGGTCAAGTTGTTAAACCTGCCAAAGGTTTCAACGTTATTTCAACAGCGAACACCAAAGGTAAAGGTTCTGATGACGGTCGCTTCGTAGCGGCAACGATCATTGATGAAGCTTTCCTTGAGCGTTTCACTATCACTATGGAACAACCATATCCAACTCTTGCGACTGAAAAGCGCATCATCATTAATCATATGAATAAGTTTGGTGCTACTGACGAAGAGTTTGCTACGTTGTTGGCTCAGTGGTCTGAAACCATTCGTAAGACATATGATGACGACGGCATCGATGAATTGATCTCGACTCGTCGTCTATGCCACATCGTTCAAACCTTCTCTATCTTTAATGATCGTAAGAAGGCAATTGAGCTGTGTGTAAACCGTTTCGACCAGGATACTAAGGAAGCCTTCTTGGATCTGTATAGTAAGGTTGATGGAACGGTAGGTGATAGTTCAGAGGTAACTACTGAAGCCAATGAACAACTTGATAATATTTTAGAGGATGCATTGAATGGTTAAATACAAGTTCAACGAAGGAGCTCTGATTGGGGAGCTTCAATCATACATTGACTCTACTTATAATGGACATTACTCCAAGAATAAGTTTCAGTCAACGGAGTTTATTATTGACTGCGGTCATGGCGAAGGATTCGCCCTAGGCAATTGCCTAAAGTACGTTCAACGATACGGTAAGAAGGATGGTAAGAACCGAAAGGATCTTATGAAAGTTCTACATTACGCGTTGATCGCACTTCATGTTCATGACGAAGAACAGGAGTCAGATCCTTCTCAAGAAAATACTGACTTTGGTTACACGTTGGAAACTTCTTATGCAGCCGATAATTATACTGATGAAGCTATTTACAATTCACCAAAAATGGTGTATAATAATAGTTCAATCGATAACATCACTCCACAGCAGTGGAATGAAATGAACCTAAAACATCTTAAGGAAACCAAGGAAACTAAATGATGAATCTCTCAAGTGAAACGACCGCAGTTCTTAAGAACTTTGCAAACATTAACTCTAACATCGTGTTCAAAACCGGAAGCACGATTAAAACTATGGCCGAGGCTAAGAACATTCTTGCCAAGGCATCCGTATCCGAAGTATTCCCAGATCGTGAGTTTGGCATCTACGATCTGAACGAGTTCCTCGGTGTGACGAGCATGTTCGAAAATCCAGAATTGAAGTTCGACGACAGTATGACTTCTGTATCCATTACAGAAGGCAAGCGTTCGGTTAAATACTTCTTCTCGGATCCGTCCATTCTCACTTCTCCTTCCAAGGACATCGTCATGCCGTCCACCGAGGTCACCTTTACATTAACCAGTGAAGACCTTTCCGCATTGCGTAAAGCAGCATCAACTCTTGGTGTTAGCGATGTGGTCGTTACTGGTTCTGAAGGTGGCACCGATGCTAAGATTATGGTCACTGATGTAAATGACTCGACCTCTAACTCCTTTGAGCTAGAAGTCGCAAATGTTACACGACCTTCTGAGCAATTCAATTTCGTATTCAACATTGGTAACTTTAAGCTTATCTCTGGTGATTACGATGTTGCCATCTCAAGCAAGTTGATCTCACATTTCAAGAATCAGTCAGCTGATGTTGAATATTGGATTGCACTTGAGAAATCATCTACCTTTGGTGGATAAATACTCTACTCTAGTCGACTAAACTTTTATAGGAGTAAATTATGTCTGAAGAGCAAGCAGCAGATACTGCAGTAGAACAGGAGGCGGCTGCGGAAGCACCACCTTCACTGGGTATCCAAGACTTGGCCGCTATGGTTCAAGTGATCGACGTATGTTCCAAACGTGGGGCCTTTGAGGGTCCAGAATTGGAATCAGTGGGTGTCCTTCGTGGACGCTTGGTTAAATTCGTTGAGGCGAATAAACCACCTGCCCCTGAGGGTGAAGCAGAAGGCGCAGCGCAAGCTACACCAGAAGCAGCACCAGCAACTGAAGAAGAACAGGGACGAATGCCAAAAGATGTTGGCTAAATCCTTGGGGGAGGCTTCGGCCTCCCTCTTCATCTCTGCCCTTAGCTCAACTGGATAGAGCATCAGCCTTCTAAGCTGAGGGTTGCAGGTTCGAGTCCTGCAGGGCAGGCCACCTTATTTTTTATTATGGAGCACGTGAATGTCAAATGACTTCCTATGGGTCGAAAAGTATCGCCCAAAAACTATATCTGAATGTATTCTTCCAACCGATCTTAAAGAGGTATTCAGTAAGATCGTTGAGAAGAACGAATTACCTAACATGTTATTCTCTGGTTCGGCAGGCGTTGGCAAGACGACGGTCGCCAAAGCATTGTGCAACGAACTAGAACTTGACTACATTTTAATCAACGGATCTGAGGAGGGGAACATTGATACGCTACGCGGAAAAATCAAACAATTTGCCAGCACTGTTTCGCTCCAAGGCGGATACAAAGTCGTCATCCTCGACGAAGCAGACTACCTTAATCCGCAATCAACCCAGCCAGCACTCCGTGCGTTCATCGAAGAATTCTCGAACAATTGCCGCTTTATTCTTACCTGCAACTTCAAGAACAGAATAATCGAACCGCTCCATTCACGGTGTTCTGTTTATGAGTTTGGTATCCCTAATGATCAAAAGCCACAACTTGCCGCTAACTTTTTTGGCAGGTTAACTGACATCCTTACTAAGGAAGCAGTTCCCTTTGAGCAAAAAGCAGTAGCTGCTCTCGTTGAAAGGTACTTTCCTGATTGGCGTCGAGTGATCAACGAGTGTCAACGATACTCCGTCTCTGGTCGTATTGATGCTGGTGTACTTGTTAATCTGTCAGAGGATAACATTAATTCACTTATGACGTCTCTTAAGGACAAGGATTTCAAGAGTATGCGTAAGTGGGTGGTTGATAATATGGACACTGAGCCACAAGCAATCTTTCGTAAGATCTACGATGGCATGAGTACATATCTGCAACCGCAGTCCATTCCTCAGGTTGTTCTTATTCTTGCTGACTATCAGTATAAGAATGCGTTCGTAGCAGACCATGAACTTAACGTCGTAGCATGTATGACAGAGATCATGGCTTCGGCGGAGTGGAAGTAATGAATCCCTTTGAATTCTTAAACGCAATCAACTACAGCAAGAAGGATATAATGATAGACGATTTGGCCGAAAAAGCCTATAATGGCTATATGGTTAACCGTGGTCTATCATACTTTAATGATACCGTACTCCTTGCTAATGAAATGAATCGGTATCACCATCTAGACTCAAAGCTTCAATTTGACTTTTTGATAAATACAATTAGAAAACGCAAAAGATTCTCCAAGTGGTTGAAACCAGAAGAATCCGAAGCGGTTGAAGCGGTCAAAGAATATTATGGCTATAACGATGAGAAGGCACGCCAAGCCTTGACCCTTCTAAGTAATGAACAGATTAACGAATTGAGATTGAGGGTCTATAAAGGTGGAAGAAAATAATGAGACAGCCGTAGAGTGGACTCCGGCTATGATGCTAGAGATAACTCTCAACGAGCCAGATGATTTCTTAAAGGTTAGGGAAACATTAACTCGTATCGGGGTAGCCTCCCGCAAAGAAAACAAATTATACCAATCATGTCATATTCTACATAAACAAGGGCGGTACTTTATCGTTCACTTCAAGGAGTTGTTTCTTCTTGACGGTAAACCATCCAACCTAGTAGAGAATGACATCCAGCGTCGTAACACCATTGTGACACTGCTTAGCGACTGGGGTCTTATTACTCCGGTTAACGCGCAGGAAGCAAAGGACACAGCTCCGTTACGACAGATAAAGATCATATCCTTTAAGGATAAAGATCAATGGGAGCTATGTCCAAAATATAACATCGGAAATAAATAAGTCGATGTATAAATAACTGTGGAGTGCGGGATGGTCCCGGCTCTATTATTAATCTTGCTTTATTAAAGGAGATAACTATGACAGGCGTAAAGCAACTTTTCCCACGTGCATCTTTTGTTGGTTTCGACCATCTTTTCGACGAATTGGATCGAGTAGCTCGGCATGCAAATGACCACTACCCACCACACAATATCGTTAGGATAGACGAACACGACTATCTTATTGAACTTGCAGTCGCAGGATTCAGTCGAGACGAACTAACCATTGAGGTGAAAGATCGCACTCTAGCCGTCACTGGCGAACATGTAAGTAAAGGCCGAGACTTCATTCATCGTGGAATTTCTACGAAGAAGTTTAAGCGTACGTTTAGGCTGTCTGAGTACGTTCAAGTACATGGAGCTGATCTTGTGGACGGAATCCTTGCCGTAGAATTGAAGGTAGTAGTTCCAGAAGAAATGCGTCCCCGTAAAATTAACATTGGAAACGGGGTATCCACAAATGACACAAGCAGTACTGGTAGCTCACAGCTACTTAACGAGCGCGGTTGAGTTAATTCTATTCTCAATCGTTGGATTCTTTAAGAGTCTAGGTAAAGCAATAATCGTATCGCGGCAAGCGGAAGCAAATCAAAAGATTGTTCCCTATCTGCGTTGCGAGTACCCAGGATGGAGCGATGCAGAAATCCTGGCTAAGCTAAACAGAGAAATCCTTAGAGAGTTCGAGAAATGAGATTTGTATTTAAGGCACTATCTGGAGTTTGGAACGCAGTGCGACCAAAAACCGAAAAGGATAGAATCGAAGAATATCTATCTCAGTCAACTGACCTAGTCGACCTTGAACGTCGACAAAAGCAGTTACAATGGTCTTCTAATCCTAATCTTAAGGGTTGGATCTAAAGGGTCGTTACTTAATAAACGCGTGAGGGGTCATGGTTAACCCCTCTTCATTGTCACAAAGAAAGGAACATGACAAATGAAAGCAGTACTTTTCGCGGTAGCAGCACTAACAGCAACATCTACCGCGGCGGCAGATCTAGGAATGGGTCTTGCCCTTAACACTGAAGTCAAAGCATATCACAAAGTGGATGCTGAGACTAATCACTTGACAGTAGAGCCAGAGTTGCGCTGGACATCAGCAGCAGGGCCGCTGTCAGTATATGGCGAAATGCCAATCACTATGTACGAAACCAACCACACAAGTGGTGATGATTGGAACGTAGTAAATATTCTTGATGATGGGAACTACCCGCTTCTAGAACTCGGCGCAGAATACGACATCAATGGTAACACCATGGCGTATGCCGAAACAACTTACGACTTCAACGCAGAAGATCGCGGAGAGATCGAAGTAGGAGTAGCTTGGACTTTTTAGTCCTTGCTATATAACACATGCATACCGACATAGACATAGAATGGTATCGCTACACACACGAAAAAGGAAAGAAAATTATGTCAAACCCCTATCAAATCCGTTATGATGTTTTGCAGATGGCTAAAGAATTATTGGATCGTCAATACGAAACCAATATGCAAATGGCCTATCACGCAATGGATCTTGCCAAAGAAAATAATGAAGCTGCTCTTGATGCATGGTCTAAGTACGTTCCAAAAATGTACACGCCCGATGAAATCAAAGAACAGGCCGACAAGCTCTATTCTTTTGTGACTGATAAGAAAGAATCTTAAAACCAATTGGGCCTCGCTCTCTGCGGGGCCCTTTCCTTTACTATGGAGACAAATATGTCAAATATTAAAATCGTGAGAATCGCAACTGGTGAAGAGCTAATTTGTGATGTTAAGGAACAGGATGGTGGGTATAACCTTACTGACGTAGCTATCCTAATTCCTACAGAAGCCAACCAACTTGGGCTGGCACCATTCATGGCGTATTCAGACGCTAGCGGTGGATTCAATATCAACTCATCTTTCATCATGTTCATGGTGGATCCAGTCGAACAGCTAAAGAACCAATATCAGCAGATGTTCGGCAAAGTAATGACTCCCGATAAGAAAATAATTCTATAAAATGGTTTACATCCTAGCGGATCTATGGTATAATAGTATCTAAATTATGGAGGTAAAGCGTGAATTTTTATACAAGTGTCAATCGCTATGGCAACAATCTGCTCTATGCAGGCTACGAAAACGGTGAGCGAGTTCTTCGCAAGATTCCATTCTCACCGACACTTTACGTAAGATCAAACAAAGACAGTGGATATAAGTCCATTGACGGTACACGAGTTGAACCTCGTGTGTTTGATACTATGCGTGACGCCAAAGACTTTATTGCAACGTACAAAGACGTCGATAACTTTAAGATCTATGGTACAACCAATTACATCAGCCAATTCATTTACGACAAGTTCCCAGGTGAGATCAAGTTTGATCGTGATAAGATCAATGTAACAACGATCGACATCGAGGTTGCTTCCGATGATGGATTCCCTCTTCCTGAAGAAGCGGCTCACCCAGTCATTTCTATCACCATTAAAAACAACATCGACAATACGTATTACGTCTGGGGTCTGTATGACTACGATGCATCAGCTTCGTATATGCAGGACCACCGAGTCATATACAAAAAGTGTGACGATGAGATCAAACTGCTTTTGGCCTTTCTTGACCACTGGAGTAGTTCGGCTCATTGTCCCGATGTCGTTACGGGTTGGAATACTCGTCTATTCGATATTCCTTATCTTGTCAATCGTATCACGCGTATCATGGGTGATGACATGGTCAAAAAGCTATCACCTTGGGGTGTAGTTCAGTACCGTAAGATTGCGGTCAAGGGTAAGGAACTTGATACCTATGAAATGTATGGTATCTCTCAACTTGACTACTATGACTTGTTTCAAAAGTTTGGTTACTCGTATGGTGCACAGGAATCATACAAGCTTGACCATATCGCTCATGTTGTACTAGGCGAGCGTAAGTTGTCCTACGAGGAACACAGCTCACTTCATGCCTTGTACAAACACGATTTCCAAAAGTTCATTGATTATAACATCAAGGACGTGGAGTTGGTTGACCGTCTTGAGGATAAGATGGGTCTGATTACTCTCGCACTTACTATGGCCTACAGGGCTGGTGTTAACTATCAGGATACTTTTGGAACAACCATGATTTGGGATACGATCATCTATCGTGATCTTGCAGCTAAGAACATTGTTCCACCTCCATCAATCGACAAGTTCAAAGCTGACTATCCAGGTGGTTACGTGAAGGAACCTCAAGTAGGTCTTCACGAGTGGGTTTGTTCGTTCGATCTAAACTCACTGTATCCCAACATCATTGTGCAGTGGAACATGAGTCCAGAAACAATCATTGAGGGTAAGACTGAACCAGGGATCAATCCTGATACCTGTCTTAACGGCGCAAGCAATCCTAATACGAATATGGCACTGGCCGCAAACGGAGTTTACTTCTCCAAAGAACGTCAGGGTATCATTCCTGCTATCATTGTTCAGTACTATGATGAGCGTAGGCTCGTTAAGAACAAAATGCTTGAGGCAAAACAAATTCTTGAGCAGACTGATAAGACTGATAAGCAAAGGGTCTATGAGATCGAACGTGACATTAGCCATTACGAAAACCAGCAAATGTCAATTAAGATTCTTATGAACTCCTTGTATGGCGCACTTGGCAATCGTTACTTCCGATACTTTGATCTTCGTGTTGCCGAAGCAATCACGCTGTCAGGTCAACTTGCTGTTCGTTGGGCAGAGAAGACGGTTAACCTTCGTATGAACCAACTCCTTAAGACTGACAATTTTGATTATGTTATCGCCATTGATACTGACTCGTTGTACATTAACTTCGGTCCTATGGTCGATAAGTTTGAGCCAAAGGATCCAGTCAACTTTCTTGATGAGGTATGTAAGGGTGAGTTTGAAAAGGTACTTGCTGAATCGTATGATGGTCTGTTCAATCAGTTTGCTTGCTACACCAATCGTATGGAGATGGGTCGTGAAGTAATCGCTGATCGTGGCATCTGGACCGCTAAGAAACGCTACATTCTCAATGTACACAACAACGAAGGTGTTCAATACGCTGAACCTAAACTTAAGATCATGGGTATTGAGGCAATCAAGTCATCAACACCATCGGCTTGTCGTGATGCACTCAAGGAACTGTTCAAGGTTATCGTAAGTGGATCAGAGAGTAAAACTCAGCAAGCCATTCAATCGTTCAAAGAATACTTCTCAACCCTTAAGCCTGAAGAGGTATCGTTTCCTCGTGGCGTGTCAGACATTGCTAAGTGGCAAGACAATAAGACCATCTATAAGAAGGGTTGTCCAATTCACGTTCGCGGTGCATTGCTATATAATATGGCGGTCAAGGACAAAGGCCTTGATAAAAAGTACACCACGATTCAAAACGGTGAGAAGATTAAGTTCTGCTATATGAAGGTTCCAAACCCTCTTCGTGAGAACGTAATCTCCTTCCCAGACTATCTGCCTACGGAGTTACAACTCGAAAAGTACATTGACTACGATAAGCAGTTTGAAAAAACATTCTTGGATCCAATCATTCCTATACTTGATGCTGTAGGATGGAATCCTGAGGATACACAAACACTAGAAGACTTTTTTGCATAGGAGAATATTATGAGCAAAGATTGGGTAAAAGATATCAATGAAATGCACGTTAAGTATGGCGTACATAAGTGGATGCAAGCACAGACGCAAGCTGACGTTGATTGGAAGGTTCTTGATGAGTTCCTTAAGTTTCGTCTACAGTTTCTTGACGAGGAGCTAAACGAAACTAAGAAAGCAGTCGTTGAGCGAGATCCTGAGGAGATCGTTGATGGTTTGATCGATCTGTGTGTTGTTGCGATTGGTACACTAAACGCTTTTGGAGTCGACGCGCATAAGGCATGGGACGAGGTTCATCAAGCCAATATGTCCAAAGTGCCAGGTGTCAAAGAAAGCCGTCCTAACCCATTGGGTCTACCTGACCTAATTAAACCAGAAGGTTGGACTGCCCCAAGTCATGAGGATAATCATGGAAATCTCGCTAACGCTGTTTAACAGCATATTTGATAACAAGACGGATAAGCGCATGGATCTCGATTCCTGGGAGGGTTTCGAGAATCTTTTGTATGGATTATCCGCAATTGAAAGAGAGGGTAAAAAAGATGCGCAACTTATATCACCAGCTACTTATATATCTGGGACAACTCGGGCAAACGCGAATGTGGTTGATTGGGGAGGTTGGGCTGCTGTTGATGTTGATGACCATAACTTTAATGGGAACCTAGAAGATGAACTACGTAGTAGGTTTGGTAATTATTATTACGTTTGTTATAGCACTGCAAGCAGCAAGGACGATTTCCCGAAGTTTCGTCTCGTCTTCCCACTTACAGCTAAGATTGGACAGCATCAAATCAAACATTTCTGGTTTGCCCTCAACGAAGAACTTGGACGCATCGGAGATGGGCAGACTAAGGACTTATCACGAATGTATTACATCCCTGCAAGTTACGCTGGTGCTAACAACTTTATCTTTACTAATCGTACTGGCATTTGGATTAATCCTCTGGAACTTATGAATAAGTATCCTATGGTCGAGAAGCAAGGTAAGACCTTTCTTGACAGACTACCTGAGTCAATTCAAAAGGAAGTCATTAACCATCGCAAGTCAAAGATGGAGAACACTGGCGTAACGTGGCAGAGCTACAACGATTGCCCTTTCGTTAATAAGAAGATCGTTGATGAGTATAAGGCAATCAGTGGAACTGGTTGGTATCATACAATGTATCGTCTGATGGTATCCATTGCAGCAAACGCAGTTCGTCGTGAGTATCCTATCACTGCTCATGAGGTTGCCGTCCTTTGTCGTGAACTTGATTCCGAGACAGGTAATTGGTACAAGGGTCGTTCGTTTGAGGTGGAAGCGGATCGTGCTATTGAGTTCGTCTATAAAAATATGTAAAAATATGCATTTTTTCTATTTACATTCCCTTCGATCTATAGTATAATAGTAGCTATCAGATGGAAGGAGAACTAACTGATGGCTTATTATGACAAGGTGAATACTGATATCAAGCTAAAACTGTATGTTGAACTAATACTTAAAAATCATCCAGACTTTGCTGAAGGAACCCCGTTCCGTGAAGCATTAGTTCAAAAACCACAAGTCTTTAATATTGAACATCTTATTGAGGATATGATGGCCATCAACTCAGGCGGTCAATATAATTTCATTGATGGAATACACGAAGACTTTGATGATGGTTCAGAATGTAAGACTGGTACACTTCATCTTAATGGTATTTCATCAGCAGAAATCACAAATGTTAAATCTCAGAACGGTGTACTTAAGAAAGGTGCTGTTCGTTGTGTTGTACTTAATCCTCGTTTGGAAAAATTACATTTTGTCTTTATCCCTAAAAAGGCACTACTTGACTTGATGACTACTAAAAAAGGTACCATTAAGAAATCAAAATCAGCTTGGTTAAAGTACACTGATAAGAAAGACTCTTTTGATCGTTGCTTTCAGAAATATGGTATCACTGAGTTTGATACATTCAAAGAACTCGCTATGGAGAAAAACCGCTAATGAAATATGATGAAGGTAAACCAAAGATCCATCTAGTACCACCCGAGGCAATCATCGAGGCTGCACGGGTGTTTGGCTTTGGTGCAGAAAAGTATGGTGAGAATAACTGGCGCAAGGACATACACAAGTTTCCTGTCTCGCGACATTATTCATCCATTCAGCGCCACTTGATGGCGTATATGATGGGAGAGAACGATGATCCTGAAAGTGGTCTTCCTCATCTGTCTCACGCTCTGACTCAAATGATGATTCTTATCATGACGACTCAGGAAGGCAATCCCGAAACAACTGATGACCGTTTTAAGGAGAGCGAATAATGTTGCTATACAGTGTAAAAGATATTCGTCAGTTCTTTATTGATGAACTTAATGACGAAGCATATACGATCGACAAGACCGGTGCAAAAACAATTGAGATGATTGGCGCATCCTTCCTTGCGACTGAACCGTCCATCTTTGGCAAACCAAGTGAGTCGTATATTGATGCAGAGATTAAGTGGTACGAATCTGAGTCCACAAACATTTATGATATTCATGGTCCAATAAAAGCACCACCTGCTGCTTGGAAATACTCTGCCGATCCGCATGGTAACATCAACTCGAACTATGGTCATTTGATTTACTCTGATAAGTATTATAGTCAGTTTGATAACGTAGTCGACGAGTTGGTTCTAAACCCTGATGGCCGTAGGGCAACTATGGTATACAATCGTCCATCAATCTGGGTTGAGTATGATGAAGGCGGTAAATCAGATTTCATTTGCACGAATGCTGTTACTTACTACATTCGTAACAATGAACTGCAGTCAGTCGTTCAGATGAGATCCAATGATGTAGTCTTTGGATATAAGAATGATTACGCATGGCAAAGATACGTTATGGATAGGATCTGTGAAGCTATGAACGATCACGATGACCGCATCTTTGAGGAGGATATTCTTCCAGGCTTTATGCAC
>Ga0208767_1000588_pt1 | contig 30022 bp, 26 predicted proteins | sample VirMetDEL_Mar_21_FD_184514 | JGI IMG/M metagenome (GOLD analysis project Ga0208767, IMG submission 184514) | Aqueous microbial communities from the Delaware River and Bay under freshwater to marine salinity gradient to study organic matter... | ecosystem: Environmental > Aquatic > Marine >... | reverse complement strand
GCTTTTCTACTTGTGGTTTCATCAGTCGTTGCGTGACTGTGAAGCCTGATGGTGTAGTCCAGCTGATCTCTGTTGCACCAGCTTTAATAAGCTCAGCAACAGTAGACTCAATCCATTTCATGACAGCCATGGGACCAGGTACGACCTCATCCATAGCTTGTCTAACAGCAGACACAACTTTAGTTAGCGTGTCCTTGTCAACTTCAATGTTCTTCTCAGCCAGTGCTTCCTTGATGTAACCCCTGTTGCTAAATGGTTTAGCATTGTAGGGTACGGTCATGACTGTACGTTTCGTACACTTACGATCCCATACATCATGTAGACACTCAGGAATGTTAGGCTTACTAACCTCAGCAATTACTTTGTATGCGTCTTGTGGTCTGTCACTAGGTAAGACATTAACGAGCCTAGCTGTTGACGAATCTCTAGCAAGACCAGCCAGAATCTGCAAACCAGAACAGGTCGCATCAACAGCAATAGGCAGACCAGTGTGATGACGATCACACATAATGACACAAGCATAGTACTCCTCACAAGCAGCTAGGAATTGCCAAGGTTCATCTGCACACTCCCATTCATGAACGTACCCAATAGGATCAGTTGCAATCTTTGTAATTAGTTCGTGGTTGTCTTCTGTCCACTTGATACGTTCTTTGATGGGTGCTTTGTCAAGACCACGTTGTGTTGCAACGTGAAACTTTAACCAGTCAACTGCTGTTTCATCTACAAAGCTTTCTTCATAGAAACGTAGTAGTGACTTACCAAAGTCTGTGTCTTGTGGTGTGAGGAATGATGCAACAGGGTATGTCCTACCACGATAGTCGTACGACCAGGGTAGATAGAACTTATCGTAGACCTCAAACCTACGCACACATTCCATTGTCATGCGTGTCCGTACACACTTTTGTATGTGTACACGGTTGTGGTTCTCTACGTCCCTGCGCTTGCGCTTGTAATCAAGCTTCGCTTCCTCGTTCGTGTCAATGTCAAGTGGTTTGTTTGGTAGATCAAGGATGTCTGTTTCTGGCATGAACTTGCCGACAGTACGTCCACGTTCTTCTAGTTGTTTTGCGACATCAACAACAAACTTGTTCAGGGTGAATGCCGTCTTCTGAATCTTGTTCAGGAAACGGTAGGTGGTCTCCCCCTGTATGAATGGTGACCCCCTCCGAACCATGTCGTGGGCTTGCATTACCTCATTTGAAAGATACCCACCAGCTGTGTCCTCAGTCCAATCATTGGGTGGGATCAGCATCGGCCACGTTAGGAATGCATTATCCTGTAACTCTTTGAAGAGTTGATTCTTTGCATCAGCAAAGTAAGCGGTGGGTATTACATAAGTAGTTTTCTTTCTACCATTACTAAAGATAATGATTTCAAATAGGTTAGGTTCTTGACGCATGAGACAATCAAGCAACCAGTTACCTAACCTCACACGTGTGGATGGTAGCCATTTCTTCCAATGATGTCCACTACGCTCAAGCGTGATCCGTGCGTCCTTGTAGCGTTGATGGGTACCAGCAGCAGAGTGCCAGTACTTCTCCACAACGTAACGCATTAAGCCTGGTGCCTCACGCTCATAGAAGCGTATCTGACACTCTTGTTCAATAGCAGTACCGATTGCTTTCTGTATGTTGACAAGCTTGTTAGCACCTTCAACTAGGCTAAACACCTTGTCGAAAACAACCTTCAGTGTGATACCAGCACAAGCTAGTGGTTCTATGTCCTTGATATGAGTAGCTATCTCAGCATAGTATGCACCAGCGTTGTTCCAAATGCGATCGTTAACCGTACGCTCAATTGTCTCACATACAGCAGGTAAGTACATGCTCATGAATGACTGAGAAGTCACAAGAGATGAAGCATACTCACGTGCTAATGCTTTGTCCTCTTGTTTGCGTAGTTTCATGGCACCTTGCGCTAGTGCATCACGCTCTAGCTGCCACTGTTGCTCAATCTCAGCCTCTGTAATCATACGCATTCATCATCAATGAGTTGTTCAATAATCAATGAAAGTAATTCATCACAGTGTGGATGATCGCTGACCTCACGTACAAGATCAGCCACAAGCTTGTCAAAGGTGGAATCACTCATCATCATCGGAATAGTAATCTTCGGAGGGTTCGTTGTAGATGTGGTGCACAGCGTCGTGCGTGGCAATGGTGATGTCGTAATCACCAGAGTCCATGAGCCTGTCTACTCTACGTCTAGCATACTCAGCTAGTTGGTAGACATACTCCTTAACTTTGTATGTTTCTTTGTGTCGTGCACGGATGACACATTCAATGCCATCAGGTAATTCCCAACCACCTACTCTCCAGTCCATGAACTCTTCAAAGGTAACTGAAGGGAACATTTCAGAAGGTGCTTGACGCAACACACGTAGGTTATTTGGGAAATACTTCTTGCGTTTGCTGGTTTTGTCTGACATAGGTAGGGATAACATCCTTTAGTTGTGTGTTCATGTCCTTGGACGCTTCAAAGGCTAGCCATGCAGCCTCCTCTAGGTCAGCGGCGAGGATGTAGACTACTTCCCCGCTAGACATGGTGACTTCATACTCTATCATGGTGGGTCCGTGTGCTTCGTGACTGTGAACGTTCGACATAGGACGACATACGATCAAGACGATGGACTAGGTAGAGTAGCTGTGTCCTTGTTAACAGACCTTTGTTATGATCTGTTATGTATGTGTTGGTAAGATGTTCTATTTGTTGGTAGTTCATTTGTTGTTGTAATACTTGGACGTGATGTGATTAGCACGTAGCAGTATCACTGCACTACCAAGCACACCAATAGAACCAAGAACAGCAAGAATAATAGTGTGTTCATTGATCATTACCATTCCTCAGCAATGTGTAAGTGGACAAGTGTTCCGCCTACTAGTTCAAGCGCAGTAAGTACGGCGTGCTGTGCGTCCTTGGCGTAGACATACAGCACACCACATGTAGTGGTTACGTGATACTCACGCATTACCAGTTGCCATCAACATTGTTGACAATCTCATTAGCACGCAGCTCAACATACAACAAGACAGCGTACTCGATGAGTTCCTGCATGGTCCAGTTCTCATCATCGAAGGTGAGTTGCTCAACGATATAAGCACACATTGATTGACCAAAGTTGTCATCACAAAAACCATCAAGGTAATCAGTGATCACGTCCTCGTGCTTGTCCCAAGTGTCACGTAGGTCAGATGAGTAGATGAAACCGCTAACACCTTGTGACATGCCGTAGTTGCAGATGTCACGCAGCTCATCAAGTGTGAACTCGTGGTCAAGGATGAAGTACAGTTGTTGTGCAGTAATAGACATGAGGTAGTCTGTGTGAATGGGTGGGTCCATGAAGTGAACCCAATGCAACCAGCGCCTGACTCGACAGGCATGCACGGCTGGCCGTGACTGGTGCGTGGCATGATCATACAACGCGTGTGCCTCCGCTGTGTGTGTGTGATGTTCCGCGATGGCGTAGCAGCTGGATGGGTTGCATCCATGTCTCTGCTTCGGGTGTACTACAACCCTGGCTCCGTCTTGTGACGCCAACAGTACTATGCGGTTGTCTAGGTGCTTGAGTTGGTCGTCAGATCAACGACCATGTAGCCACATTAGGCGGCTTTGAGGCAGCCGTCAAGGTGGACAGCTGCCGAGGTGGATCAGCAGCAGGTGATCTCAGGACGAGAGGCACGGTAGTTCATCACAGCACGGTCGCTGTTGACCAGGTTCTGGTTAATCCAGAAGCCGAGCGACATGTTGTCATTCATCATGAGGTTCATGATGGCACGGCGAGACACATTGGTGTAGTTGTAAGTGACACCGTTGGTGTATTGAACCATCGCCTCGCCAGTGATGAGGTCAACGTGCAGCCAATCAGCAGCAGCGGAAGAACGAGTGATGAGCTTGGTGAACATGATGAAGAAGCGAAGAGTGGAGTGTCTGTTCTCTCTCAGTTGAAAGTCGAGACTCTCCTCACCCTTTCAGGGAGAGTCGAGACTCAACTGTCAAGAGAGACAACAGGTTTGACCATAGCAGCAGTTGGTGGTGGACAGTCGGAACAACTGGCACAACACAGCACCAGATCCCAGCCATAGCAACGGTTATCAGCGGTTCTTATCGATGGTATTAGCATTACTCATCACTTATAGTGATGGCCTAACAGATCGCGAGAGATCGAGACCCGAGAGCACACCACCCGTAGCGTGCGCGGTAGTTAGATCGCGCTATGAGTAGCGTTCAACAGGTCCAACCGGTCCAACAGTAAAACTGTTGAGCCGATCGAACGGGGTGCCATGGGGGGTTGCGGCCAGCAGCGGCGCTTTTATATGGCTTCAAAGATTTTTGCCAAAATTTAAGGCCACATTGCATCATACACAACAGGGTAAGCATCTTGAACCAATAACTTACACTGATCTGCTATGTCTTTATGTTCTTTCTGTGTACCATTACCACACCTCAAGTCACAATAATGCAACCACGACCTCAACGTACCATTCATATACATACGTGTAGGCGTTGCCAACGGTAAAACGTCTCTTGCACACTCTTTAGCAATACCTGCTTGCAACATTTCATCGTAAAGCTTGTACGACATATCAAACAACAACGATTGTTTAACTTGAAAATCCTGAACCGTATATGGATCAACATCATCAATACTATTTTGTCGATTACTTTTATCTTGTCGTCTAATGTTTGTTGGTTGAGCACGTTCAGCCACAGCATAACGTTGACTAAACTCTTGAAAACTAAATGACCTATGTCGTAGTATTTGAGCAGCTACACTTCGGGTAGTTTCAATCTCTACGCACATATTAACCATTTCAAAGGGTGACCAATGTTTATGATCAATAAGGTATTTAATTAACTTACTGTAAGAGGGATTGTCTTGATTATTTGGATTGGACACCCGTGCCATGTATGCTATCAGGTCCTCTCCATTTGCTGTTGAGTGAATTAATTTGACGTTGTTCATTAATGTAAGGTGGGTTGTTAATGAAGTGTGTATAATCATTGATATAAGGTGGAAACCAATGATTAATGTTAATACAGGATGACCAGTTACTAGGGTTTACACATGCCATTAGTAACACTGTAATTACTTTGTATATGTAATTAATTATGTTGATCATACGTGTGTACCATACAGTATAAATACTTTGATTCAGATGGCCCTTAAATGGCCATTCAGATCAACTGATTTAATCTCCCCAAACGACATGTTAAAAATGTAAGTTATACATTTGTGTCGTTTAGTTAAAAGTACTTACAGAATCATCGCTCCTTCGTCGCCTGATGATTAGTAAAGGGGAAGATTTTTCAAGTCTTCCCCAATCACAGGTTCGAGTCCACCCTTCTCTCCCCTGTTTAAATGGTGACCCCCCCTTAAACCCAGTGGTGGACTGATGTCTTACCTCTTGCTTGTTTACGCTGTTCAGCGTTCATTCCAAACACCATATGATTGGCTGATTGTTGTGGATCATCTATCATTGATTGAAGTAAATCATTCCATTCTTCAAGTTGTCGTTGTTTAACCATAGCCTTTTCAGAGATACCCATGGCATCTGTAAAATACTTAACACCTTGAGCTAAACAATCTAATCTGTCGTCGTGTTTAACGGCTGCTTTCATACGACACATACGTGACATTTGATAGAAAAGCATGTAAAGAAGTCTTAGTTCTGGTGCTTCGTCTGGGTTTGATTTGTAGTCCCATTCAATGACTTTACGATCCACAACCAAACGATGTTGATTAAGTACAGGCTCAAGCGAATCAATGATTCTGTCTTCTTTGCGTACTGTGGCTCGTACTTCCTCAACACCAATATTTTGTTTAGTGTTTTGCATGTGTTTTTTGAACAGTTCTGCAACAATACCATCACCAAAATTAGTTTCAATTACAAGATTAGACACGTTATATTTTTTACAACCTGCTAAAATATCCAAAAGCGTTTCGTCTGAGTATCCAGATCGATAAGCTCGCATTTCGTGCAAGTACACAAAACCATTACGCTGGGAGAGATAAGCTGCTGTTGTCTCATCTGAGCCTCGACCCGATGGGTCAACTGAGCAGATTGTCTCTTGGTAAGGGAGCCATTCCCCTTGGATGCACATTGGACTGTAGAAATGATCTCCAGGTAAACCAACAGTGGGGAGGTCTTTGATAACATTACTGGGATCGGAGCACCAAACAATGGAGTCTGGTGCGTTAGTAGGATTAACAGAGGTGACAATGAGATCAGCCATCTTGAGAGGAAACTTTTCTGCATCACTAAGGCTTGTATCCAACATAAATTGGAGCATGAAGTTAGAACGTCCCATGGACGCTTCACGCTCAATCAGATCCTCGTGATCAAACCGATCAGGATCTGTAACCGTCCACGGCTCTGCACCCTGTTCAATATCTTCCATCAGAGAAGGCGCTAGAAGGCCTTCGTAGTTCTTAATGGACCTTGGGTACCTAGCAGGCCAAACAAAGGGCTTGTAGGCTCTCTCAGCTAGCTTACGATAGACGGTAAAGGTAGTCTGTGGTGTACCAAGAAACATAATACGTGAATCATTCTTTGGTGTAAGGATTGATTCAGCTTCAGTACACAATTGAAGTAGTTTTTCCCGCATCAGTTCTGTCATACTGTTACCGGGAACTTCAATATCATCAAGAATCATCAAGTCAGCACGACTACCAGTAAGCTGACCTGTAATACCTACCGATTTGACAGAAGGTGCTTGGTGTGGAGAGCAAGCAACATCAAAGCTAATACGGCTCCAACGAGCGTCATCATTTTTAGGTTTAAGGTGAGATAGCCAAGGTGTTTCAATAATTAGCTTTTGTAAAAAAATTGACATGTTATCTGCTCGTTCTTTAGAAGCAGAGATAATCATAATCTTTTTTTCTGGATCATTGAACAAAGTCCAAAGAACAAAAGCGCCGGTAATCCAAGATTTACCGACTCCTCGGAAGGCTTGGATTTGTAGTCGTTTAGGTCCGTTTTGTAGGTAGTCTGCAATAGCGTATTGTGCGCGTGTTGGAGAAGGTAACTCAAGCTGTCCCCACAGTGCTTGTAGAAACAGCTTGAAGTCAGCTTGTAGTGATTCGACTACGGAGACCCCTCCAGACGGCGCTGTACGGCGTCTTCGTGGCATGTTGTGTGTGTTTGTATGGTTAGTGGTTTAGAGGCGCCTTCTAGGCTTTCTGTAGCCTGTTCTAGCACGTCGCCTCAGTTCGTAATCGCTGTAACCTTCTTCTTTTAATTTTTGCTTAGTTTGTTCCGCTGCAACACCAGTTTCTTGTAAGTTTTTACCTGTGGCACCTTCAACAATTGCGTCAAGCATTTGGACAGCACCTACAGCTGCGCCTACAGGTCCAGCTGCAGTTGCAACTTTAGCTAAAGAGATGCCTCCAAGTTTAGGTACTAAAGAAACTGCAAATCTTCCTAATTGTTGAACACCAGCTCCAATAACTGCTCCAGTAGCCGTTTGTTTTGCTGCTTCTTTATAATCGCCTTGTAAAGCTGCTTTAACTGCTTCTGGTTCAATAAATGAACCTGCACCAGCTACAGCACCTAATGGATTTTTACGAACAACTTTTAATCCAACAGAACCTGCAGTAGAAACTGGTTCAACATTTAAATAACCCAAATTTCTTCCAAGCATAGTTGTTTCAACGTCAGGTTGAATAGGAATACGACCATAAGGTTGTCCCTTTACTGTTGGAATTTTTTTAGGATCAGGCAGTTTAACTACATTTTGAAATGTGTCATCACCAAGTGATCCCCACATTATTTTATTTTTATTAGCAAATTCACGAATTTGATCTGATGACCAATTAATTGAGTCTGGAACAACTTGTCGTAAAGAATCAAGTTTGTGTGTCATAGCGTTAACAACAATCTGTTTACGCATACGACCAGCTTCAACCATATACTCAACTAATTGATTTTCAGAAAGTTGAGAAATATCGTCAACATTAAAAACTTTTTCTGCTGATGGTATTTGTTTGTATAAATCGTGAACCCATTTGTGAGCCTGACCAGTTCGTCCATATTTAGGACGGCGTTGGGGTTGAGGAGCTATATTTAGTGGTTGGTTACCGGTGTCAATCCCTTGCTTATTTAGTTGTTCAATAACGTATGAACGGGACTCTGGACTTAGGCCAGCAGCACCTAAAGTCCTATCAACCCATGCTAAGTCAATAATATGGTGAGCTTCTGCACCAAAAACTTGAAATGCTGCACTATAGGCATCTTTAAAAGCTTGAGAATTTTTAATTTGTAAGTTTTTAGTTTCAAGATTGATGCCATAGTTTGAAAGAGTTTGTTCAAGTTCATTAAACAGTCTTCTAACTGATGTCATTATCCAATGTGTGATAAAATTACTTGTTCACGAAGTCTATTGACTCCAAATTTACGTCTCATCCAAGTCTGCCAATTTTCTGATCCTTTTTTCTGATTACAATGGGTGCAAGCTGGTACGATGTTGCTTGCAATCGTTTGGCCTCCAAGAGAACGAGGCTTAACGTGATCAAGAGTAAGTTCATGTAATTCATAAGATTTTCCACAATAAACGCATGTACAATCGAAGAGTTCCTTTACGGCTTTACGCCACAGACGGGTTGCTTCAGAGCTAGTCATGGTTAACAAGTTGTGTAAATAGTGATCAGGGGTTGGCAGAAGTGGGGTCATTGACGTTTTGCTCCACCTCTAGCACGATTAATTTTAAGACTTTCTTTGACAAATTTTCCATTCTTTTTGCTCATGTCAGGACCACCTTTACCCATTAATCCGGCTTTTCGCCGTGCTTTGGCATGTTCCCGTTTGTAAGCATTAGAGTGTGCATATTTGCCACCGGGTGAATTGTCTCGTACGTGCTTAAGTCTAGATGCTTCGTTTTTAGCGTAGTGTTGCGCTGTTTTACCTTTTGCCATAGAGTCTACTCTTTACAAGTTCAGGATCCACTTGAGGGATTACGCTAGCTAACTTATCAAGTGGGTTACCTTCATAAGCAATACCACTAATGTCATTAGCTTTTAGCCAATCACAAGCTGCTTTCAAATCTTGAGTAGTAGCTTCACCAGATTTAATCCGACTCAAAAACTCACTAGTAACAAGATTGTGCAACTCATTAAATTGGTCTTCAGTTGCTTTCTTTTTCATTTAAGGCTACAATCGGTACAATATCATGGCACAAGACTTCAACTCTTGAGCCAGGACGGAATGTAAACCCCGCTTTCATAATTTCTGTGCATTTAAGTGCTCTGACTAGTTCATAGTCAAGACGCATCTTTTGTTCGTGTCGTTTTGCTATTTGTTTACACGTTTCTACCATGCCACCATCAAGGGGTACACTAAAATTAAGTTGCATACCCCAATTATAATTGACAACATAACCTTCGTCTCTATACGGCTTGGTGTCATTACCCATGACAAAAGGTGAAACGGTCATAGTTGATCCGTTACAAGAATTGTTACCAGCAAAGTATTGACGTGAAGGTGCACCAGTATTTTGAAACTGAACTGCTTGATTGGTTACGTTGCCAGTGGCTGCTGCTACTGGATTAGATGTGTTCTGAACTTTTGGTTCTTCCGCACGTAACGGTGTTACTGCGAGAACACAGAAAGCGAGGTAGTAGTAGAACTGGTAGAGATATTGCGTGTAACGTCGATTTCCTCCACTACACCTGCTGCGCGAGTCACTAGCTCTAGTTGAAACTGCTCTCCGGCATTCGTTACTGAATAGGTGGTTGCGGGATCCGCGATGTTCCCCGAAGGGGTTACATTTGTTCCAGACCATGAGGAATAATCTCCTCCATATACTTTTGTACTTACGGTTTCAGTGATAGTTTGTGTAGTCGTTGTCGTTGACTGCATACTGCCTTGTGTAAATTGAGGAGTAACAGTCTGCGCTTTAGCTACAGAAGGTGCTAACAACAATAGAGCAATAATCCATTTCATTACTTAATCTCCTTTTTGTCTTTGTCAACACGAGAAATACCATACGATGCAAGCGTACCGCTAAGCAATGACGCTACAAACGTAGGATCCATTTTTTGCAGCATCCCCATATAAGATGCTGTAAGTACTCCTGCACTCCATACCAGTACCAAGGCTTTAACTATTTCACTAAAAAAATTGTGAAACATGTTTTTTGTGTTTTCAATCATTCTTTTTTACGAGTCAGTAGTTTCTTGACAATTGGTTTCAAGACTTGCACTGTCCGTTTGAATACCGCAGTTGCTGTAAGCGTGGCTACAACGGAAACAGTTGCAGTCGTACCTGCAGTAACAAGTATTTCATTACTTGGTAAGGGTACCTCTAATTCAGTACCAGGCACGTCAAAGTAACGTATGTCCGGTATTTTGGGTAGAGTGGGTGAAGGTAGTTTAGGTGATTCCCCTTTGGGTGGCTCTTCTTTGGCATCTGCCTGTATCCCTGGCGGTGGTCTAAGGTCACTAGGAGGCACCACAAGCGGCTTGTAGGAGGGTAGATTAGCTCGTGGTACCTCCAGTACTGGACGGGGTAATACAGGCGCCTCTGGGAGCCGTATAGAGGGGAATGCGGGTGGTTCCCCTAGATTAGGCATCAGAGTTTAGGAGCGGGGAACAAACCGTTACGAATAAACTCAACGGCTTTGTCGTCAATTTCGTTGTCAGTAGTTTCTGCCAACTTGGTGAGCAGATCGACAATCAAAAGTTTTACCTTTTCAGATTGTACAAACGAGAAAAGGATGGGTCGAATAAGGGTGATCATGGTTGGGTAGGCCAGGTAATGTTAAAAGGGAATCCTGATTGGGATGGAAGGTCGCGCAGTGCTTGTCGGTATGTAGCCCAAGCAGCGGAGTCCACAGGAGCATCTGAAAGCTGTGACCAGTCGGATTTAACCAAACGACGGTCACGTTCAGCACGAATGTTATTGCTAGCTTGTTGCTCAGGTAATTCCTGTAAACTCCACGTTTGTGTCCATACACCATCAATGAGATCTACGCCTTGCCTAACACGGTGCGTTTTACTATCACACTCAGGAGATGCTGTAGGCGTAACTGGATATACGTCAAAAGCAGCTAGTTCATTCTCAGTTATGGGTTTTGGAAAAGAAGTACTAGGATTTTCTTTTTTAAGATCCCCTATATTATAGGGAAATCTAGCAACATTGTTATTAACAATTTTTACAAACATGGTATAGTTGCAATAAAAGGGTTAAAGGTCAAAAGAAAGAAGGATACCGCTATAGTAATCAATAATGTACATTTTAGTACCGTTAGATTTAAAAAACAATTCCGTTACAAAATGACTGTATTTAACTACAGAAAAGTTTTGGTTATAACTAGCAGTAGATATATCCCAAGCTGTAGTTAAATTGTATTCATTTACAAAACCGCTATTACCGCAAACATACATTTTAGTACCGTCAGGTTTAAAAAATACTCCGTGTGGATATATATCTTGTGATGCTACAGAAAAGCTTTGGTCATAGCTAGCGGTAGATACGTCCCAAGCTGTAGATAAACTGTATTCATATACGTTATCTCCAGTTGCTCCGGCGATAAACATTTTAGTACCATCACCTTTAAAGGATAGACCTCTTACATTTGTGTCTTGTGTAACTACGGAAAAAACTTGGCTATAACTGGCAGTAGATATATCCCAAGCTGTAGTTAAATTGTATTCATTTACACCGTCTGTAAGTAGACCAGTGACATACATTTTAGTGCCGTCAGGTTTAAAAAACAATCCCGTTGGAATACTTTCTTGTGATGCTACAGAAAAGCTTTGGTTATAACTAGCAGTAGAAACATCCCAAGCTGTAGATAAATTATATTCATACACGGAATCGTTAGCAGAACCAGCGAAATACATTTTAGTACCGTCAGGTTTAAAAAATATTGCTTGTGGCTGCGTGTCCTGTGCTTTTATTCTAAAATAGTCTGTACTTGGGACAATGTAAGACGCTGTTGATATATCCCAAGCAGTAGATAAACTATATTGAAATACAAAGCGTGTTTCAACACCAACGACATACATTTTAGTACCGTCAGGTTTAAAAAATACTCCGTGTGGATATATATCTTGTGATGCTACAGAAAAGTTTTGACTGTAACTAGCAGTGGAGACATCCCAAGCTGTAGTTAAATTGTATTCGTTTATATCGTCTCCAGTTGCTCCGATGATAAACATTTTAGTACCGTCACTTTTAAAAGATAATCCTGTTGAATTTGCTTCTTGTGATGATACAGAAAAGTTTTGGTTATAACTAGCAGTAGATATATCCCAAGCTGTAGTTAAATTATATTCAAACACAGCATCCGAAGTTGAACCGAGAACGTACATTTTGGTACCGTCACTTTTAAAAAATACCGCTTGTGGAGCTGTTTCTTGTAATGCTACAGAAAAGCTTTGGTTATAACTAGCAGTGGAGACATCCCAAGCTGTAGATAAATTATATTCAAACACAGTATCCCAAGATGAACCGATAATGTACATTTTAGTACCGTCAGATTTAAAAAATACATCTCTTGGACTTCCTTCTTGTGATACTACAGAAAAGCTTTGGTTATAACTAGCAGTGGAGACATCCCAAGCTGTAGTTAAATTGTATTCGTTTATAGCGTCTCCAGATGATCCGGCAACGTACATTTTAGTACCATCAGCTTTGAAAAATAAGCCAAATGTACTTGAATCTTGTGGATTTACATTAAAATAGCCTACTGGTGTGCCATTATATGTGGCATTTGATAAATCCCAGCCGCTTAATGTTTCCTTTGGCGCAGCTGCACCCATTAATACTTTATCAAACATAATCAGTTCGTGTAATCTACAAGTGCTGCGCCACGCCAGCGCGTTCCACCGTCATCAGTCACAAAGACAAAAAGGTGTGTCTTACCAGCGGTAAGTGTGGGAGCAGTACCTGCAGGCCATTCAAGACCTGTCCACCAAGTTACAGTACCACTGGTATGTGTAAGTTCTAGTGTGAATGAATATGCCGTGTTGGTGGCAGGCACATTGCTTACGGTAAACGTAGAGTTAGCGTTGATTGTTTTGGTAAAATAGTTACCAGCACTACAATCAATGTTAAGAGCAGAAACCACTTGAACTTCTTGGGTTACATTACCGTCAAAGTCAACGGTACCAGTAAAGGTACCGCCGGTTGCAGGGACGCCAGAATTGTTATCAACGTAAGCTTTAACTGACTGCTGGGTTGGTACTTTCGTACTGGAGTTAGAAGACATGTTATCTTCATCTACTACAAAGCTCATATTTGCAGTACTAGTGTCACTCTCCATAACTGCACCAGCTGCAGCTACATTAGTTGCATCAGTTACATCAGCACTGGTTTCAATGCCATCTAGCTTTGTTTTATCACCAGATGACATCAACCCATCAGCACTTGTGGTTGCATTGCTGTAGGTAGTGTCATTATCAGCAGCCCAAACAGCCGCGCCGTTGTCCCATTTCAAGAACTCACCATTAGATGGTGTGTCAGTAGTTTGAACAACGTCAGAGCTGTCTGGAATGTTTGATGCTTTCCACTTCTCGCCGTCCCACGTATAAGTAGCACCATTAGCAAGAGAGTATGTTTGTCCGCTTGTCGGACTAGAGGGAAAATTAAGTGTCATAATTAAGTCTTGATAATAGCGATCATTGCGATGTTACGGGGACGGGTTTCGTCAGGTGTACCAGCAGTTACAGGGTACGAGCCAGTAGTTGAAGGAGTATATACACTACCGCTAGTACTTCCAGGCGATTGAGCAGTACTTTGAAAGCCAGCCACTGTATAACTATGGCTATGTTGTTTAACGTTATCGCTTTGAGCCGTACCCAAAACACGTCCACTATCTATACCACGATTACTGTCTAAACCACGGATAAACTCACCGCGTAGATCAGGTACAGTAAAGTAATCAGTTTCTGGATATGTAGCTAGGGGGAAGTTGGTAATATCACGATGTGCAGCAAACGTGTTACCAATAGTTAATTTTAGAGCATTATAAGCAGCATCTGTCCGAGACAACGCTTGACCTTTACACTCAAGCCAACCAGTAGGTAGAGTAGTGTTTGTCCACCACATAATTGCACCAGTTGGTACAGCAGAGACACTAATAGTGCACTCGTTTGCAGTGCTATTATCTAAAGAAACACCAGTACCAGCCTTAAGTTTTACGTCATTGTCGGTGCTGCCATCAGACAAACGAATACGGAAATCACCGCTGTCATCAGCTCCAGCAAGGCTGTAAGTTGTATTAGTACCCCAACCAAGGTTACCGGCACCATCAGTCTTCAAGTATTGACCAGCAGTACCATCAGTTGCAGGGAAAACAACTGAAAATCCAGGTAGCACAAGTGAAAGGTCTGCACTAAGTGTAGGTGGTTTAATTGTTACACCGTAGTTACCATTTGTATACGTTGTACCCGTGGCGTTGGCAAAACTTACGACACCTGTACCATTTGGGTTAAGGGTAATATTACCGTCGCTAGTACTAACAATTGAGTTACCGTTGACATCAAGACTACCACCAAGTGAAGGTGACGTATCAGCAGATACTGCCGTCAAATAGGTAGCGCTAAGATCTGGGATGTCAGATGAAGCCCAAGTACCAGTGCTACTAATTTTAGACTTTGAAAGTGTTGGGATTGTGGCTGCATAAAAGACACTATTATTAGAATCCCAGATAGAAGTAGGTGTACCACCAACGTCATATTTAACAGTACTAGGATCAATGTCAGGAATTACAGCTGCAATAAACTCTTGATTGGTTGCATTCCAAGCATCTGTTTCAGTACCATTAAATGTGTATTGAATTTTACTAGCATTAAAAGATGGGATACGTGCTACATCAAAAGTACCGCTAGACACGGCAGCAGCATCAAGTGATCCAATGTTAACATCAGTAGCTGCAGTAATCCGACCTTGTTGGTCAACAGTAAACTGAGGAACAGCGCTAGAAGTACCGTATTGAGCAGCTGTTACAGCGGTGTCATCAAGACTAACTTGATAACTACCAGAAGTAACTACTGCACTACCATTGTCAACACTTAGTCCAGTACCACCAGTAACTTGAATGCTAGTTACCGTACCGTTACCAGTACCACGTTGTTGTGGAGCGAATTGGATCCATTGTGCGTCAGATCCAACAGCTTGGCTAGTACTTGAATCAATCGCAAGGCTTTCATCATAGTAAAGGTAAGATTCACCTGTAGCAAAATCAAAATACAAGTCACCATGAGCAACACCAGATGTTGGGATTGTATCACTAATGTGAACTTGAGCATTTACACGAGTTGGCGCTTCAATCAAAATTTGCTCAGAACCACTCGAACCACTTACAGTAATATCAATGCCTGTACCAGCTGCAAATTTAACAGTGTCATTACCTGCAGTCCTTTCAAGAACAAGATTTGCATGGGAACCATCTTGAGCTGCAGACAGTCCTACACTTGAAGTAACATCAGCCCAAGTACCATCACCTTTGAGGTACTTACTATCATTACCAGCAGTACCGTCATTAACGACAATACCTTTTTGACTAGAACCAGCAAATGTAGCAATATCTACTTCAGGTGTTTTAGTAGCTGTAACTGACACAGCAGAACCAGATGCTGCAGTTACTGAAGTAACAGGTTCGGTACCAGCAGAGATAGCGGTTACACGTCCCTGTGTATCGACAGTAACAGAAGTAGGATAAGCAGACGTACCAGCCGTTACTTTGTCAGGCATAGCGGTATCTTTAATGTCACCACTGCTGTCAAAGTAAGTAGAGCTGCTATTGACTGCAGAACCATTCACAGTCAAATTAGTTGCATCTAAAGTACCAGATACACTTGCATTTCCAGTTATAGTTACACTAGCTCCATCAGTACTTACATTAAATACTTCACCAACTTTAAAGTTACCGTTACTATCGCTGCTTGAAATGTAAACCTTACCAGCACCTTCGTTTTTGACTTGGTTAGCTTCAACAGGAGAACCACCACTATCAGGGTGTGCGCGATAATCAGTACCGCTACCAACAAATTCAAACACGTGACCACCAGTAGTGATCAATGATCGGAGATAAAAGTAAACAGTTTGATCGTTAGTAACACTTACGTTGTTATACAACTCAATGTTATAAACACCAGCACTAGGTTCAGTTACATTTTTAATTGGGTAGTAATCAGAAGCACTAGATGGGTTGTTAATAAGCGAGACAACCATGTGGTTAACAGGCTTAGGAGTGTTGTTATTACGCTCAGTCCAAGCAGTAGTAGCATCAATTTGAATTACATTGTTGGTGCTAGTTGCAGAAACAGTTCCTTCAAAAATAGAGTCAACGCTCTGACCATCAGCAACAAGACCAAACCGACCAAAGTCAGTTGTACAGTTGCTCATGTTAATCATACCACCACTTTCTGCTTTTGCGTGGTAGTGACAAAAATGGCCAAAGGTACTTACAAGTTGTGCGTAACCTTCGTTCCTTACCAGTACACCAGGACCATCAAGGCAGATCAAAGTGTAAGCGTCAGTCAAGAAAGACCGTAGTGGGGAGTCAGGGTGAGGTACACTACCGTCAACAAGTAGAGCGCCACCAGTAGGTGCAGACGTTTGGTCACCACCAAATGCAGGTTGGTTGACCGTAGAGTGTGGTTGATAGTTTGTGTTATCAATTGCAGAGTCAGCAAATGCTGTACAGTTTTGAATGTACGGACTCTTTTGGAATTTAACAGCGTTACCAGCTCCGTCATTATCTGCAAATGCAAAGAACCAACCTTGTTGTGCGGCTTCACTGTCGGTATGTAGGTCACCGCGAGCACCACTTGCCTTCATACCAGCAAGTGACATGTTGGCAACAAATGAACCAGAACCAAGCTGGAACATGGTTTCGTATTCAGAGGTGCCACTGGTAGCGTTACCGTGAGCACCAGCTTCCATTACCTTGTTGGTAATTGAATCTGCAGCACCGGCAGTAGTTACGTTCCACTTCTTAGTAGGGTGTGGGTGTACGAACACACTACGCATCGACAAACCAATAATCGATACGTTCTTCTTACGGCCAAGGTCAATAGGCAGATATTCAGTGTAAACACCAGGCTGGACAAAGATCATGTCTCCATCTTCAGCTTTGTTCACTGCACCTTGAATGGTTTTCATCGGTACAATGACTCGGTGACCGTCGTTGGTGTCATCACCGTTACCAGCATCAACCCAGATCAGACTATTTTGGTTGATCCAAGTGCCGCCACCTGCAACACCTACCCACTCGTTACCATTCCAAACTGCAAGGTATTTAGTTAATTGTTCGCCTTCTGAATTAAGAGTATCACTTGAGCCAGACTCACTTAGCCAAACAGTACCAGGTAGGTAATCAGTTCCAGAAGGAGCGTTGTTTTGTACAATACCATCGTGACGTTTAGCAATGGCTTTTAGAGTAGCCACTTGGTCATCAGTTACAGTCCAATCTGTACCAGTTACAGTAGGTACGTTATTGGCATAACCATAAACAGTTTCTGTTGAAGTATTAATGTCTTCAGGTTTAATCCGATCAAGATCAACAGAACCTTGACTAATGCCAATTGTGATGTTACCTGCAGCAGGTGTGTTGTCGGCAACATTAATGCCATCAGCACCATGAACTTTATCGTTTAGTGCTGATGTAAGTTGATCAGTTAAATACTCAGTGATAGCACCAGTAGTTGCAACTGTTTGGTTGTCATTTGGCCAACTTGCTGGATTAGCGCCATCATATTCACTAGTATCGACTGTTTCAGCCTTTACGTCAAAGAAAAATTTACGCACCCAACCATGAGAAGCAGCGTCATCTGCATCAGCTGCATTCTCGTCTTCAGAGTTAGTGTAAACATCTTTTAGGTTGGTAATCCTGTTACCACCCATATTAATGTCTGCAGCCGCATTGTTCTTACCAAAACGACTTAGTGCAGCATTCTCCACTTCTTGTGCCAGGTACCGGACCTGAGTGTTGTTGTCATTCAGGTCATCGGCACGGATAGCAGACCCAGCAAAGAACTGAGCCTTAGGATCATCAACGCTAGTTTGACGATAAATACGAATAGCTACATTACTGGCAGGTGCAGTATTAAAAGAAATAGTTGTAGCGTTGGCAAAGGAGTATTCAGTTGTAGCTTGGTCAACGTTATTTAGCGCTACTTTAACGTCAGCCTCTTCAAAGTATTCAAATGTAAAAGAGAAATTGGTTTGTGAACCATCCCCTGTATATGTATTTTGTACAGTTGCCATTGCTTAATTAGTTAGCGGTTTTGTAGTGGAAAGGATGGAGCTTGACCACGACGTTGGTCAATAATGTTAAATTCTTGTTGAATAGTTTTTGTTTTGATTTCATCGTAATTACTAAGACTTGCTTCAGCAGCAGCTTTAGCAAACCGTAGTTCACGATCTAGTTCATAGTACAAATTAGCATAAACTTGTTCGTCAATCTGATGTCCTTCATTACGAAGTGCTTTAATTTGTGCACGCCATTCTTTGGCTTCATTGCTCTTCATGACGCGCTTGATTGCTTCACGGAATTTACCTTGCTTACCCATCAAGCTAAACAATTCAGATCGTTCTGCAGGTGTATATTCAACACCTTTACTGCTTTTGTTAAACGTAGGACGTGCATCATATTCAATATCAATAAGGAACTGACGTTCTTCAGATAGACCATCAGCAACTTTCATTGGCATGTATGCATTCCAAAAACGATTAAAGAAGTTTTCAGTATAGCCTACAGGCTTACCGTCAATCCAGTCATAAGCAGTTGGAAGTGCACTGTTGGGGTTGAATGTATCGAGGAATCTGTTACGGTTTTTAAATAGTTGGAACAGTTCTTGATTTAGTTCACGTAGTTCAGGTTGCATTAAACGACCAAGTTCATTACGGAATCCAGACAATGGAATCAAAGAGCTACCAAACGAAGCTCCCCAACGTGCAGCTGCAGCCGGGTTACCAGACAACACATCATTCATAGGCTCAAGACCAGCAAGGAATGATTTGTTTGTAAGGTTAGCACCAAGGACAAAGCCAGCTTTATTCATCAAAGATGTCCAGCTAGGTTCATCAATAGTGTCACTGTTATCCATAATGTCAGCAGTCACAGAAATGAAATCAGCCATAGGTCCAAGGAAGTCATAGCTGTACCATTTACCATCCCAACCTTTATAGCTGCGAGGTTTCCAACCAAGTTGTTTACGGTTCTTTTGACGTTCCTTGTCGTAGTGTCCATTACCAGTCAAACGGTCTTGGGTAAACATAAATGCTGCACCCATTACCGAAGCAGTGCCAATTGCCTTACGACCACGAATTTCTGCACGAAGAGTTTTAAAAGTCTGTTCTGCAAACTGATCAACAGGTAAACCACGTGATTCAAGGATTTCAATAATCTCTTCACGAGTAAATTGTGCACCAGGTAAAGCCAATCTGTTGTAATCTTTTATAAAGGCAGAGACAGGACTAAACTTGTTTACCATGCCAACCATGTTGTCCGCAGTACGTGGGAACATCAAGAATGGTTTAAGGAAAGGAGCACGGCTAATCAAACCACTAAGGGATCGTACGTTGTCAGTATCCAAGTTAAGTGCAATTTCACGACTAGCAAAGTCAACAGCTTTGTCAGTAATCATACCTGACTTGTCGAACATGCTGTCATAAACTTCATTTTCAGCTTTAATGATGTCTGCTTTACTAAGCTGTGGACCGTAGCTATGTCGGATCATGCGATCATATACACGTCCCCTTGCTTCAATGTTAGCGAGAGCAGCACGTGTAAAACCATCAAGAGCTGTCATAGCATTACCCCCAAACCTCAACCAAGGATGGTTAGCAATGTCTTGCATGGTCTCTGCCATGTTGTACAGAACCATAGGACCATCTTCACCTTCTTTTTGAGCAGACAAAGCAAATGAATGTAGAACGTCCATCGTTGCTTCGTTTTTAGCTACAAGATCATCACGCATGATGTAACTAACAGAAGTCGGATCAATAGCAGCCTTACTATACACAAATGACATATGTTTCATAGCTTTACTGAAAGTATCAGTGATAGCCATGTATTGATAAGAAGCACGTTTAATGGTTTTCATGTCACCAGCCATAGCTGCACCAGCAAACACACTAATAGGTTTCTGTACCATTAGGATAGCGTTACCAGCAAAAGCTTTGATTGGGGTAGAGAAAGCTGACAACACAGAATTGTAGATGTTACTCCAAACTCCTTGTACAATCTGATTAGGAATCTCAGGTTGTAAATCAATAAATGCCTTTTCAATGTTAGGTAGACTTTGATTGACAAAGTTATGCAACTTAGACAACGTATCAATGTTACCATCACTAAATTCCCAAGCCATCTGCAAAGGCACCAAGAAGTTACGACGTTCTTGTGCCATGTAGCGCAAAGAATTTACAGAGTTCTTTGCACGATTGACAATGTTCTTTAATGCTTCTTCTGATTTTTCGTTTGCATTTTGACCAGCCTTAAGGAGAACCTCAGGGTTGTTGCTAAATCTTTTCCAAGTGTTAAGGAAGTTAAGCGAAGCACCCCAGTTGTAAGCAGCAAAACCTTTTTCAACCATCAAGTATTCAAGACGATCAAGGATCATTTCTTGTGCACGTCCAACTGCTTCTGTATCTTCCGCATAACGAGCACCTTCAGCAATATCAGAGATTTGACCAGCTTCAGAAGTCACAAGATAAGCAGCAGCTTTCTGAACATTCATATCAACGTAATCATCAAGATATTGCTTGATGGTTTTCATTACAGCATTGTAACCACTTTGAGTCAAGACACGCTTGTTTAGGTCTTGTACACCATCTTTGAATTGATCAAGTGTAGCTTTAAGCATTCCTGTATCCATCCTAGGATCAATCAGGATTTCAGCAAGCTTAGTACCAGCAGCATCAATCTCTTCAAACGACAATGATTTACCGTTTGGTAGTTCAGCTGAATACTTACCACCCTTACGAATAGTGTCTTTGATTTGATTGACAATCATACGTTTAGTTAGATTGTCTGCATCAAGACCAAGCTTACGTGCTGCTTCAGTTACAATACTACCAAGTCTACCATGTACAGTACCGATGTTATTTTGTACACGCACTGCATCTACGCTAGCACCGATGACACCACCAGGATCTAACGAACGAGCACCCGACTCTGCATCAGTAAATACATCGTGCACTCCAAGCAACGGTTTATCAAGATCGGTTGTTTTAGACAATTGATAAGCACCAATTTCATCTAGTGCATCCTCCTGGGATTGGATTGATTTAGAGAAAACATCTTCTGGTACTTCACCTTTAGCAGCAGCTTCGTTTAGTTCATCAAACAAAGCTTGTGCCGAATCAGGACCAGCAATATACTTAGTTGTTGCTTTGGTACCAATGACACCTTTTAAAAGCTTACCAGAGGCCTCTAGGAGGCTGCTGAACATGCCTAGACCAACACCTTCGTTAATACTCTTAGCACGCTTAACATCAGGGTCATCCCCGTCCATTGTAGCCCAATCCTTGCTGATCCAGCTAAACGTTTTAGGGAACATCTTTTTAAGTGTACCTTGGACGTTATCACCTTCTGCAGTTCGGGTGTTGGTATAATCGACAAGCACACCTGTGCCAATGTCCATACCAGCTTCACCAATAAGTTTTACTAATCGGTTCTGACCAATACTCCAACCAACCTTCCCTTGAAGACCAGCTCCCAAAGCCTTACCACCTCTGGCAAGGAACAAGTTGGGTACAACAAATGAAGCAATCTCCCTTGAAACTTCAGCATATTCTGATTCAAACTTACGATACTTAGGGATCTTAACACCAGGAATCATGTTAAGAGTATCAGCAACATAATCCAGAGTACCAGCAGCAGTAGATTGCACTTGCTCAACCAAAGGTTGGGTTACTTCTTGTGCCTTTTCTGCTACCCCTTTAACAGCGTCAACAGCTCTACTAAGGCCATCCATACCAGAATACCCCCTAGGATCTTCTGTCTTAGGTTCTTCCTTTTTCGGAGGTTGCGTAACTGTAGTTGGTTCTTTCTGTTGTTCAGCTTGTTCTGCCTCCTGTAAAGCTTTATCTCTAGTCAATTGCTCAGTATCAGCCATCTGCTGTTGACGCATTTCATCTAGAACTGCATCATCTGGACCTTTTAGTTGGTCATCATATTCTTCAAATAATTCATCCATTGTCAATAAACCTCAAATACTCAGTAGGTATAGGACCAGTCCAAGCTCCCTTTCCTATTTGTCCAGCATAATGGAAGAAGTTACCAGCATCATCTACAATTACGTCACCTAACCCCATGTTATGGCGTAGCGTAGTACCTTTGAAATCAGTCCTACCTTTTAGTCGGTGCAGCATACCTACAATCAAACGCTGTCCTTCAGGACTTGCTAATTTAGCAGCCAGCTTTGGATCATCATAAGCGATATTTTTTTCCACCGCTTCATATTGTTTGGCTTGGAAAATAACATCTTTTACAGTGTTAGGGAATGCAGGGTGAGCTACGCGATTAAGCACGGATGCTGCGACAGCATATTCATCTGCAGTACCACGTGCTGCCTCAGCAGAGACAACGTAAGCTAAGTACTTGTAATCTTCCTCTGTAAGACCCTTCAAACCACCACTAGCTGGTACATATTGAGCCATACCTGAACGGATAGACCAACGATCATTATGCAACCTTTGTGCCATCATCTGGTTACCAGCACCAGACATAATAGTATTGAGTTGCCTTTGAATGTCAGGAGTTACTTGATTAGATTTCTTCAAAAGTTCGGCATAAGTCTCCAATGGATCTTCACCAATTGCCTTAAGCTGTTCATTTAGAACTTGCATAGGATTAGCGTGTAGCATCTTGGCTACAAGTTGTACACGTTCAGAGATCTCTCCTTGTGCTTGGAACCTATTACGCATTGCAATGATCTCTTCACGGCTACCAATAATCTCTGGTGAAGTCAGTGCTCGTTGTCCGAGTGTACTATAAAGATTACGGATAGTGTTTAGTTTATCTTTAGTGGCACGTACTGAACCAAAGGCTCCTGCACCTGCTTGTCCAAAGTATTGAGAAAAGCCACCACCTTGTACATCATAGTAGTACTCGCTCTTTTGATTTTTAATGCCTTCAGTAAATTCCTTGTTAATTTCAAGTAGTACTTTATCAGCAGCCGCACGTCGATCCATACCACCTTCAATTAGTTCATTGACACGTGACATGTATTTACGTTGTAGGTCCGTAACAATAACATTACCACCAAGAACATCGACACCTTTAGCAGTTACATACGGATTCCTTTTAACTAGAGTTTCAATGTCTTTCAAATGATCCCCATGGAAACCTTCACGCATCTTTTGCTGTCTTGCTGCAGATTGCTCAAAGTCTCTTTGAAGGATAGGATGCTCTTTTTCAAGAATCTCAGGTGTAAGTGCATGACGCTGTTCAAGAAGCTTAAGACGTTTACGACGTTCGTCCAGCTCAGCACCACCCATACTAGCATTTTGCCACAGGTTTTGCAAAGCTTCAGGTGCACTCCAAGCAATACCAGCTTGAGCATACAACTCTTGTCCACGTCTAATCAAATCGGCAACATCACCTTCTGTGTAATCACCTTTAGATTGAAGGTACTCAATACCTTTTCTGATTGCATCTTCAGCAACAATCTTTTTATCGTACAGTTCGTTTTCACGCTCAGTCTTTTGAGCATTGTAGATTGCTTTTTTAAAGTCATCAATACGATCTCGTTGTAGCGTAGAAAACTTACGACCATTCAATTCAATGTTTTCGTATTGCGTTAAGATTGCATCAGCAGCTTCAGGGTTAGATTTGTACAAAGCAGTCAGTTCTTCAAAGAACTTATTGTGTGCACCAGGATAACCAATAGTCTTACCATTTTGATCAGGTGTGATCGCTACTGAATTGAGGTACTGACTAGCAGCAAATTGATTGGTTTTGTAGGTATCTTCTAGAACACCAAAAGCAGATTCCCTGTCAATATAACCACGATTAATGGCATACCCCTTTTCAGCAGCTTTGTTTAATTTAAGACTTGCTTCATCAATGGTAGGGAAAGCATGTTCAGCAAGTAAGCCAGGATTGATCAACGACAAGCCTGTATCTGCCATGTAGTCCTGACGGATACGTGACATAACAATTTGCTGTTCTTGCCGTGTCTTTAGTTGGCTGTTAATTGCTACTTGTTTTTGATTACCATTTTGATCGACATAATTGACAACAGTGTTATCTGTTTTAAGACGATCTTCAGCAATTGATTCAAAGTTAGCTGCAGCTTCTTTAGCAGTTAAGATAGCATATTGATATTGATCCCAACCAGAGCGACGCTCCAACTCTTTACTGACTTCATAAGGAGCACCTGCTTTGGTAGAATCTACTGCAGCAAGTTGGAATTGGGTATGTAGCGCACTAGCACCTTGCTCTTGCTCAACGTAACCAGCACGTGCTTGTTCACGTTGTTCTTTGTTTTGATAGAACTCTTCGGTTGTTTTTGCAATACGACCTTTGATGTATTCTTTGGCAAACATCTGACCAGCTTTCCAAAGAGTATCGGAAAACTGTGACAACTTTTGTACGTTTTCGTTTTGGATTAATTGGTCGTACTTTTGGATATTTTGTTTTGTTTCAATATTTTGCAACTCAGCTTTCTGTACATTAGACAGTTCATTGAGTTGATTTTGTTGACGCTCCCTTAGAAGCGGATCCACATTAGGAGCTTTTACCGGGTTAAAGCCTTGGCTTAGTTGCGAAGCTCTAAATTGTGATTCCAGATTTAATTCGTTCATTAGATAAGTGATCCAAGATCCATATTAAGTTGAAACCCAGAAGAACCAATGTTTCCCATTGATCCCATATTGGTAGGTGTACTGATACCACCACTAAGTGGATTAGTAGGAGGACTAAACTGTTTAAATGCTTGGTAAGCACTAAGACCAGCTTGTCCAATCTTTAACCATTCACCAGCAGAACTTTGACTGACCATAGGCATATTCATAGCAGGAGGTAATGATTGCTCCATATACGGAGGCATAGCCACATTAGACCAAGCCTGTAGATCTGCACCATACCATTGACGTGCAGTACTAGCAAGATCATCAATAACCTTCATGTCAATACCACGCTCTGTCATAGCTAGTTCAGCCATGTTCTGGTAAAATCTACCACTAACATTCTTTAAGTTAGCAAGTTCAAAACTACGTCCTCGTCCTTCACCTGCTGCAATGTTAGCACCAAGTGCAGCAAGATGCTGTTGACGACCACGTTGCCTAGCAAAGTCTAAGCTACGCTTCTGTTCAACAGCATTGCTTTGAATATTACTAAAAGCATGTTGTGCAGCATCAGCATTAAATGCTCGCTGCGCATCATACATTTGTAGATTAACTTTATATCGATCAGCCTTCAATTGATTACGAAGGCGGATCGTTTCATTCATCTGTGACCGTTGCAATTGTGCTGCACGGTTTGCCATCCTACGGCGTTCGTTTTCTTGGTCTGCTGCAGTAGGACCAAACATACCAAAAGGGTTGGACCCTAGTAAGTTTAGTCCAAAAGAAGCAGCTCCCATAATAGTCCCAATTGGCATATTTAGATTCTCCTGTAGAAGCGTGAATTATACTTACCTTCCCAATCGAAACCAAGTAGGGATACAGGGAAAGGTGTCGTGCCTTTAATAGTGATGTTTAAGTTATCGTTACGTTGGTAGATAGGTACAACATGTGTTGCATTAGCTTGCATGTTGACTTCACCGATTTCATATTCATACGGCATAGTTACACTAGCAGTATGTGTGTAGTCATTAAGACCATCAATTTTAATCTGGTAATCCACCGGACCACTTAGTCCAGTTTGCACACGTAGTCTATGTAAGATTAGGTTAGATTCAGGATCATTGCGTACTGACTCACCATCCTGTTGGTACACATATAACTTGGGTAGTGTAAGCTCCATGTCATAGTTGTAACCGATTACAATGTCAGTACCACGGTAGTCACCAGGCAATTCAAATGTATTGTTACTCAAAACATTTGGATACAACACAGCACCGTTAGAAGCACCTAACACTACTGCCGCTAAAGTTTTATCAGACAGTTTTGAGTAAGGTAAATAAACCCTAGTGTTAGTATTTTTAATGTATTTAAACCTAGAATCAGGTCCAACCAAAGTACCATCTGCTAAAGTTGGCTCGTCAGTAACGACATAAGCTTCAGTAATTTTGTTGCTTACAATGCGGTATGCTATAACTAAACTACCAAATTCAGAGCTAGCCCATGTTACAAGTCCATCTGCAGAGGTTATATCAGCATCTACTATTTGTAAAGTGCTGTGTATTTCTCTGTGTGGATTTACATAAAACAAATCCAAACACACATCAGTTTTTTCACCAGTAGGAATAGTTAGGAAACCTTCCTCACTAGATTGAGACATGTCATAGGATTCAATAACACCCTCACTATCAGTATTACCAATCACATAGAATGTATTTGCATCAAAGAATTGGTGCAACACTTTTGTAGTGGTCTTCCATTTATACCATGTCGATAGTTCACGTTTATCACGTGATGAGCTAAGGAACCTAAATTGATACAAGTCGTTTGTACCTTTAGTACCGAGAGAGATCAACGACAAAGCAGAAGAAGCTGCCATGCTGTCAACACTTACTGGTACAAGTTCAGGTACAACAACAGTATCGTCATTCATCAACGGAGGACGATCTCTGTTAATGTCAAGCAGTTCAAACAAACGTGTGTACAGCGGTGTCTTAGACACAAACGCATGTGATGTACCAACGGAAACTGGTTGAATCTTTTCGTCAGTTTCGTAGCTACTAAGTCTAGAGATCTTTACAGTTTTAGGGCTGAACAAGTCAGAGTCAGTACTCAGCATGTGCTGCTCACTGCTACCATACAACACCAAACCAACTGCAGTAGGTAGTGCATGATTCAAGAAAGCAGGACGTGTACCAACAGCAGAGATGTCAATAGGATCGTCATCAGTAGCGACTTGTGCTGACGTGTTGAAGAAGTTAAAGTAGTCAGCAGCTTTACTCATAATAACGTTACCGTTAGACAAGAAGCCTAGTCGGTTACGATAAAAGAAAAGGTTTGAAATTTTTTGTCCTACAAATGTAGGTAGTGGGTTAGTGTCTTTGTCTCCTACAAGCCTATTAATCCAAGTGACAGGTTCATATTTAAATGATCCATCAGCTTGACGTACAAGCTGGTGCGGCATAGTAAGTGGGTCAAGTTTATACTTTAATCCAGGTGCAATGGTTTCAACCCAACTACCTACACCTGACGATGCTACAGTATTCTCTGAAGTTGCAGTAGTTTCAAACTGTACATACATGTCGTCAATATCGACATCTGTAGTATTGATGACTTTTACAACGTGTCCGCTGACGCTTTGGCTTGGAAGGAAAGAAGTGTTAGGCACACTGTCAGTGAATCCGTATATAGCGTTAGCAGTTGTACCACCGTTGACTGAAATAGAAAATTCAGGTGTTGTTGTACTTACGTTATAAGTTAACTGTGTAGATGCAAAAAAACTGTCATCAACATCAATGACATCACCATTTGTGTAACCAGATCCTTTTTGTGCAATAGTCGCTTTAGTTACAACACCACCTGCAACTAACAAATTAACTCTGAGGCCAGTACCAGTACCTCCGGTTGTAGGTATATTGTATTCTTGTCCATCAGAGTGTGTAGTAGCTGAATTGGTGACAGTTAAAGTATCAGTAAACCTTTTCAAATAAACACCAGGTCCTACTACTGTTGCGGTAAAATCTGCGTTATTACTCTCGTAGTGTTGTGCAGCAGTATTGGCAGCAACGGCTTGATTGATTTCCTGTGCCAAAAAAGCTACTACGTCTTCAATATCATTATGTGAATTGTTTTGAGTATTCGTTGTAAAAGTTTCTGTTCTTTCTACATCATCGTTGTCCTTGTATGTGAGGATAACTGAATAGTGTGAATTTGAATCATAAGTGTTGATGTAGAAAAAACCATCATGTATTTCTGATGGAGATTCATCAGTAGTCATACTGACAGTCTTAGCTTTGTTCAGTACAAACGTATAATCGTTGATTGTCAAAAACTCTAGATCATCTGCAGTAGCATCCTTTAGATATGCGTTACTTGGTACAGTTGTAATTGCACAGTTAGCGACATCGGCGTCGTAAACAGCACGCTTACCAGTTAAAGCTGTCTCAACATCCGCTACAGCTTCATCGTACCCGATGTTAGTAGCATGGGATTTAGCATCATCATATTCACCTTTTGCAGTCTGCAGTTGAGCAGCGGTGTGAGTTGCTGCTACAGGTTGCTGCAATTCATAGATACGGTAACCTTGACTAGCAATTAATGGGTACTGATTTGTACGCTCAGATCCTTTACTTACACCTGTTACAGCTAATGTTACATCTGGATAACCATCTAAAGAAAGCACTTCACCATCCCAATAACCTGTCCCATTAGTGTTAATTGAAACCGTATCAATTTTGTAATTACTTGTGCCACCAACCTGAGCAAATGTAATATCAACAGTAATCCCTGTACCTGTACCGCTTGAAGTAGTTGCGATATTAGTTGTACTGCCAGTGTTAGTTAAATTAAAAGCGTTCTTCTTTACACTTACAGACAAAGCTTCTCTTGTTAATATTGTTCCATTATTTTTAACAAGATATTGTCCACTAAAGTTTTCAAGGATACCAGATTCAAGAGTCTCTTCTACATCAACAGTATATGTATTAGATACACTAAACAACTTAGTAACTGTTGTGTTTTGACCAGCGGTTACAGCAGCTAAGGTGTCTTCTTTTTCACGCAGTGTGTCAAGTTTTGTCCCCACCAAAGCTACAGCAGTGTTTAGGTCGCTGGCTTTAGTTTTTAAAGTTGCTATATTACATGTCCCAGGTACACCTGTGTTGGTACCCATGTCAACAACACGGACACCACCATCAATAAGACTCCACACACGGAACACATTATCTGCATACTGTGCAATATATTTCTCTTGCTCATCACGCAAGATGTGGAACCATTTAGCACTGTCAGTTAAGTTTGCACCATGAAGGTTAGATACAAACTTAGAACCAGGACGCTTGAGCATACCCAAAGTAAAGTCAGGATATACATTGACTGCATCCTTTACTTGACCAGGACGTTTTCTGTTGTCAGGTTGCTGGGAAATACCAGCTAAAAGATTTGGGATTCTTTGGGTAATACTGCTCATTGCCTCATAAGTCCACGGAAGGGTTGATAGCTTTGGTAATAGTTTTCTCCGTCACGGAAACCAAAGATGTTATAGTCACCTTGGTTACACTCGTCATCCAGTGCATAAGCACGGGTCAGTTGTTCTTGTTCCATCAGCATTTGATTCAACGCTGCATCACCAACCATCTTTACAGCACACATACGTGCAGCACGTGCAGTGATGTAAGCTTGGATAGCAGGAGGCAGGTGTTGGTAATCAAAGTAATAGACAACATCAGCATAGATAGTTTCGGTAAACTTATAGGTATGGTTATACCGATCATACAAGAAACCCTCACGTCGTACAAGATCGTACTTTCCGTAATGTTTCTCTTCGTTGGCATCCATTGACAGAATGTTAGTAGGATAAACAATCATACTAGTATTACTGTCAGGTTGCATTGCCACCTTACGTTCAACATTAAAAGTCCATCCTTCTAGTTGGACCATACGACTGACTTCACGGAGAGTGTTTACAGGGATGGCAACCTCAGGGTTCTGTAGATTGAGCGTGGTGACAGGAGCCTGTCCCACTGAGCTAAGTATTTGATTTACAGCATCCAGTTCTGTGGACACAGCATAAGTAGGAAAAGACATATCTGTCAATAGATAAAAAAAAGGGGACCCGAAGGTCCCCCATGTACAAATAAAATCAGAATGCGGTAGGAGCAGTAGCACCCACATACAGCTCAACAGCTGCAGCAGGGTTCAGATAATCAGCACCCATAGCCAAACGACCCAGGATCACATCACCCTGATAAATCACGGAGACATCACCAGAAGTCACTTGCACC
>Ga0208767_1000587_pt1 | contig 30132 bp, 27 predicted proteins | sample VirMetDEL_Mar_21_FD_184514 | JGI IMG/M metagenome (GOLD analysis project Ga0208767, IMG submission 184514) | Aqueous microbial communities from the Delaware River and Bay under freshwater to marine salinity gradient to study organic matter... | ecosystem: Environmental > Aquatic > Marine >... | reverse complement strand
TTAGCTGATGAATCCACGGGTTTTCCATCGTTTGCACACGGTCAGACGGGTGTATCGGGAGTGGGAAGGACTGCTTCTGGTATTAGTATGCTTATGTCTGCAGCTAATGGCTCTATACGATCTGTTGTTAAAAATGTAGATGACTATCTATTAGCACCTATGGGTCGTGCATTCTTCGCATTTAACATGCAGTTTGACTATGATGAAGACATCAAGGGTGACCTAGAGGTTATGGCTAACGGTACTGAGAGCTTGATGGCTAACGAAGTACGCTCCCAGCGCCTAATGCAATTCTTGGGTGTAGTACAGAACCCAGCACTAGCACCCTTTGCTAAGATGGATTACATCATTCGTGAGATCGCTAAGAGCATGGACCTTGATCCTAACAAAGTTACTAACTCTATGCAGGATGCAGCTATCCAAGCTGAGATTCTTAAAGGGTTCCAACAACCTGCTCCACCACCGCCTGAAGCTGCAGGTGGACCAGCGCCAGTAGGACAAGAAGGTGCAGCATTACCAGCAGGTGCGGTAGCACAAGATCAGACAGGAGCAGGTGGTGGAACTATAGGTACAGGAGTAGCACCAGCACCAGGAGAACAAGGATTCTCAGGTAATGTCGCTTAAGTCTTTCGTAAATAATAAACAAGAATGGGACGCATTCTGTGAAGAGATTAATAATCAAATAGCAGAATTACACAAACGCTTGGAACAGTCTGAGAATGTAAATGATATATACCAAACACAGGGAGGTATACGTGCTTTACGTAGACTCATGTATTTAAGGGACAAAGTTAATGGCATTAAATGAAGACGATCAAACAGAAATAGTATTTAAGACACGGCGCAATCAAGTAGATCCTGTGTCAGGCAATGAAGTACCACCAGGTTCTCTACCAGAAGAAGTACGTGATGACATACCTGCAATGTTAAGTGAAGGTGAATATGTTGTCCCTGCTGATGTTCTACGTTACTATGGCATGAAGTTCTTTGAGGATCTACGTGAACAGGCCAAGATTGGTATGTCTGAAATGGAAGCTAATGGTCGTATCGGTGGGGAGCCTGTTGAAGTAGAAGGCGATAGTGGTATCTCGGATGAAGAGGTTGCGGCTATGATGCTGCAAGACTTATCACGAACTCAAACGGGGGCTGCTCAAGGAGGTCTTATGGGTTTCCAAGCAGGAGGTCTAAACTTCCCTGAATATATCAAGCAACCTGATATAACACAGTTCAGACCTAGTGGTCCTGACTTTGTTGGTGGCCTAGAATATCTTGTGTACGTAAATGATCAAGGTATGAAAATTACTATCCCGTTTTTTAACGGAGAGCCTATGGCTATGATACCGCCAGGCTATACCCTAGAAGGAACACAAACTAAACCAGAGGCAAAAAAAGTTGATGATTCTTCTAGAGATAGAGATGATAAAGACCCACCAGAAAGAAAACCTCCAGATTATAGCAATTTGTCTATTGAAGAATTGGAAGGTAGGATTCAAGGGCTTAAAGATAAATCGACAACAGAAGGCAAGATTTCTTCGTTTATAGATAGCATACCAATTATTGCTGGCATAAATATGTTGGCAGGAACAACTAACACGCAAAAACAAATAGAAATGTACCAAGCAGAATTAGATAGTAGAAAATCAAGAGTCGATACAGAGCCAAGTGATACGGGTTCTAAGTTTATTGTTCCTACTGATCCTGCTGATATTAAAGCTATGGAAGATGCCGCTCCAAGGGGTTATACATATAACCCAGATACAGGGTCTTACACAACAGACGACACTACACCAGATGAATCACCAAGACCAAGGTCAAGGCCTGGCTCTAGTTCTGGTAACGGTACTCAATCTGATTCTAGTGGCTCAGGCTCCCAGAGTTTTGGTGAAGCCTTTGCGGCAGCACGTGCTGAACAAGGTGCAGGTGGTACTTTTGAATATAAAGGTAAATCCTATTCTACAAACACTGCTGAAGATGAGAAAAATAATTCTAACCCAAGTGGTTCTACCTAAAATTATTGGACCCGATCCATATAACTATAAGGATACCCAGTTACGACTGGCCCCAACATAAGGAGTAAGAAATGGTTGAAACTCAATTAATACAAACTAACTCTGCGTCACATCAACGTAATGCTAATCGTGTCGCACAAGATGAGGCAGAACTAAGGGAACTGCTTAAACAGGCAGGTGTTATTCAAGATGAAGAAGCACAAGAAGAAGAAGAGCAAGTTGCTGAAGCGCAACCCCGTAGCCCAAAGCCTAGCGCAGAGCCAGTACAGGCAGAGAGTAGTGCCAAACAAAAAGAAGAACCTAAAGCTGAAGCACAAGAAAGCGATGATAGCTTAAGTGCTGAAGAGAAGACGTTCAAGCAAAGATATGCTGACATTCAGCGTCACATGCAGAAGACAGCAGATCAACATAAAGAAGAGATTGAAAAGCTAAAGAAGCAACTTGACGCAGCTACTAAGAATGAGCTTGTACTACCTAAGTCAGAAAACGAGGTAGAGGCTTGGGCTAAGAAGTACCCTGATGTAGCGGGTATTGTCGAAGCTATAGCAGATAAGAAGGCCAGAGAGCGTTCATCTGATCTTGACGGTAGGCTAAAAGAGATTGAAGAGTTACGCATCGTAGCTAAACGTGAAAAGGCCGAAGCTGAACTTGCTGCATTACATCCTGACTTTGATGCTATTCGTACAGATGATACTTTCCATGATTGGGCTAAAGAACAGCCTAAGTGGGTGCAGGATGCTCTGTATGAAAACATAGAAGACGCTAAGTCTGTAGCTCGTGTGATTGACCTATATAAAGTTGACAAAGGTATCTCGTCTAAACCTAAGAAACCTAGTAGCGACAAAAGTGCAGCAACTTCTGTGATGGCAAAGCGTACAGCTACACCTGACTACGACGAGGCTGCGGGTTACATACGAGAATCACAAGTAGCTAAAATGTCTATTAAAGAATATGAGAAGCGCATGGAAGAGATTATGGAAGCTCAGCGCTCTGGTAAGTTTATTTATGATATATCTAAGAAATAACTTGACAAGAAAACAATCATAAGTAAAACTATAGTATATACACCAAATAAGTGTGTATGCTTTTATAAGCACTAGCCACAACAAAGAACTACCTCTGAGTAAAGGCCCAGCGCTGATAGGAAGGCCATCCTTGATGCATAGCTGACTACCCTGAAATGATGAGCCTCTTTAGTGGATATGTAGTGTCAAACTTCACGCCATATCTATAAGGAGAAATTAACTATGGCTATAGCACTTGCCTCTGGCAAAACTGGATTTGACGGCAACTTCAGCCCGATTATCTATTCCAAACAAGCACAGATCGCTCTACGCAAGGCGGCTGTCTCAAATGCAATCACGAACAACTCTTATTTTGGCGAGATTGCAAACCAAGGTGATGTGGTTCGCATCCAGAAAGAGCCTGATGTAACAGTCAACGCTCTTGAGCGTAAAACTGCTATCAGCGTTGAAGACCTGAATGACGAGGACTTCTCACTCACCATTGACAAAGCTAACTACTTTGCTTTCAAAATGGATGACATTGAAGATCAATTCTCAAGTGTTGATTACGTTTCCCTTGCTGCTGATCGTGCAGCATATAAAATGGCAGACGCAATGGACGCAGACATTCTGTCATACATGTCAGGCCACACAACCGCTGGTGTTTTGATTACGACAACATCTGGCGACGCACAGCATGACACAGCAGGTAACTTGACTGGTGAATTTTTGACTGCCAATCATCTTACTATGGCTGACATTGGTCACATCACAACTTCAGCATCTGCAGGTACAACAGGTGACTCAATCCCACTAACCTCACGTCTTCCAGGCGCGACTGCATTGTCAACCACAACGACTTCACCACTAACGGTGGTAGCACGTATGGCACGTACAATGGACGTAGCAAATGTAGACTCACGTGGACGGTGGATTGTTGTTGATCCTGTGTTCATGGAGATCTTGAAAGACGAAGATTCACGTCTATTGCAATCTGATTGGGGTGGCAATGGCTTGATGAACGGCTTGGTATTGAATAACTTACACGGTTTCCGTGTGTATGTTTCAAATAACTTGCCTTCAGCGGGTACTGGACCAGGAACTTCAGGTGCAACTGCACAGGATGATAACTATGGTGTTGTCGTTGCTGGACAGGACGATGCTGTTGCTTCTGCTGAGCAGATCAACAAAGTCGAGAACTATCGTGATCCTGACTCATTCGCAGACATCGTGCGTGGTATGCACCTCTACGGAAGAAAAATTCTTCGCCCAGAAGCACTTGTAACAGCACGTTACAACGCTGCTTAATATTACATAGACTGTTGGGCTGGCTTTGTCAAGAGGCTGGCCCTTCAGCACATTTAAAATGTAAGGTTTTTTAATGGCTACGTATGTAACACTTGTAAATGAAGTACTTCGCCGCATGAATGAAGTACAGTTAGACACAGGGGGCAATGGCTTCTCTGATGTACGTAACCTACAAGCATTGGCTAAGGATGCCGTAAATGCTAGTATAAGAGAGATATTGCAAACCTCACAGGAGTGGCCTTTTACTCTTGTGACGTACACTCAAACACTATCTTCAGGTGTAGGAACTTATGCTTTTCCTTCTGACTACTCCAAGGCAGATTGGGATACGTTTTACATTAAGAAGCTAGTATCTACAAGTAATGATCCTGGAAGATTACCCGTAATAACTTATAATGATTACATTAGATACCATCGCGCTATAGAAGACGCTTCAAGTACAAATGGCTACTCAACGCCTAATATAGTTTACCAAACACAAGATACTAAGTTTGGCGTAACACCTCTTCCTGATGAAGCGTATGAAATAGAGTACCGTTATTGGAAGTTTCCTTCAGACTTAACTGTGTATAATGATACTTGTATTATTCCTGATAGGTTTAACACTGTCATAGTTGATGGCGCAGTTATGTACTTAATGCGGTTTAGGGCAAATGAACAAGGTGGAGCTATACATCAACAGAAGTTTGAGAATGGTATTGATAACATGCGGCGTTTATTACTAGACTCACCTATGTATGTGACTTCTACTGTTTTAACGGGATACCATTTTAACTCTAATACAGGCACTAAATAATGCCAGATAATCTGCGTACATTTGCTTCTCCTTGTCAGGGAGGATTAGTAATTAATACAGATCCTCTTACACAGGGGGGTCAGCTTTCAGGTACAGCTATACGTATGATTAATTATGAACCCGCCCTTGATGGTGGGTATCGTCGTATAAGCGGATACACACGAGCATACGGTGAACTAACTGGTTTAGCTAATTCACCCGTTTTGGGAGTACATGTTTCAGCAAGTATTAACCAAGGCATCTTTGCTGCACGTAAACCCACGTCAGGAAATAATTATTTACATTGGTACAATCACTACTATGATGTATCGTTGGGCACGGGTGAAGGATCTGGTTTTACAGTAGGTGAAACTGTAACAGGTGTTGTTAGTTCAGGAGATAGTACTGCAGTAGCAGCTACAGGTACAGTTATATCTAAAACAGCAGATGCTCTTGTAATTGACTTTGGTAAGTTGCCAGATAATATATTTGCTACAGGCAATGTTTTAACAGGCGGTACATCTTCTGCTACAGGTACGGTGCAATCAACCCCTACTGTTAAAGGGTGGCAAGCAATAACCACTTCAGGCTCACCTACAATGACAGGTGTTAGTAAAGTTAGGTTTGAAAGTTTTAATTGGGGAACACCTAAGTTTGTTGTTGTGGATGGAGTCAACCCTGCCGCTACGTGGGACGGTACTACTTATACACAACTTAATACAGGCAGCGTACCCTCTGCGCCTAGTTTAGCTGCAGCGTTTAACAATCATTTATTCTTAGGTGGTGATAGTTCAGAGCCGTACAACTTGTACTTCAGTGCAAACGTAAATGAAACAGACTGGACCCCTGCTAGTGGTGCGGGTGTTATTAATGTAGGCTTTGAGATTATACAAATTAAGTCTTTTCGTAATAATTTATTTATATTCGGCTCTAATAATATTAAACGTTTAACTGGTGATAACATCGCTAACTTTGCTGTTGAAACTATAACATCTAACATAGGATGTGTTGCACCTGATACTGTTATAGAGTTTAATGGTGATGTACTTTTTCTAGCGCCTGATGGTATAAGGCCTATCACAGGTACAGATCGTATCGGCGATATTGAATTTGCTACTCTTTCTAAGCCAATACAATCTATTTTTGAAAAGTATACAGCACAGGAAGACTTGGCTACCCTAACAGCAGTAGTAATAAAAAAGAAGTCACAGTTTAGAATGTTCTTTGCTGATCAAGATTCTTTGGGTATTTTAGGTTCTATACGTAGAAGTGGGCAAGGTGGCGCGGGGTTTGAGTATAGTCAACTTGTAGGGGTAGATGTAAAGACAGCCTCAAGTGGTTATATAGGCGATGAAGAGTTTGTTATACACGGGGATTCTGAGGGCTATGTGTATCGGCAAGAAGTAGGCACAAGCTTTAACGGTAATAAAATATTTAGCCTATATCAAACACCTTACTTTTATATGGATGATCCTGCGGTACGTAAAACGTTTTATGACTTAGATACTTATATGCGTTCAGAGGGTGTAGTTAATGTAGTTGTTTCAGTAGACTTTGATTATGGTAATCCACAAAGTAGTGTATCATCAGATTACAATTTGTCTACTGAAGGTGCTGCAGCTTTTTACGATGCCGCTACATTTGATGCAACAGATATTTACGATGGAAATCCCTCACCTGTAGAATCTACTAACATTGTTGGTTCTGCAAAATCTATGTCAGTCAGCTATGTTACAAATAGTACAGACCCAAGCCACACCATTCAAGCTATGACCATTACATATGGACTTGGGGATAGGAGATAAAATATGTCAGGTTATACACGTCAATCAGTAGCTGATATTATACCTACTGCAGTAGTTAGAGCAGCGCCGATTAATTCAGAATACGATAAATTAAGAGATGCCTTTGCTCACAGTACTACAGGTACTACAGGCCACAAACATGACGGTACATCCGATGAGGGTTCCTACGTACCCCTGATTGCTGATCTTGATGCTAAAAATAAAATTGCTGTAGATACCGCCAATAATCGTCATGGTGTATTTGTTGAGGTAAGCACTGTTGCAGTAGAGCAGGTAAGATTTCAAGATGGTGTTATTGTACCTGTTACAGATAATGACATTGACTTAGGTACATCTTCACTAGAATACAAAAATGCGTACTTTGATGGTACAGTATACGCTGACACACTAAGTATTGGTGATAATGACTACACTATTATTACAGACAACGATTACACTGTAGCAGCAGGTAACTTGACATTTGATGTAGCAGGTGATATAGTTTTAGATGCAGATGGTGCAGATGTTTTCCTTAAAGATGCAGGAACTACATATGCAGTATTCACTAACAACTCAGGCAACCTCACACTTAAGAGTAACACAACTACAGCAGTTACATTCACTGATGCTAATGCTGACTTTGCTGGTACTCTTGATGTAACAGGCAACGCTAAGTTTGACAGTAATGTTACTATTGATGGCAATACTGTAATCGGTGATGCTAACACTGACACAGTAGCTATTAATGCTAAGATCAGTACAGCACTTATTCCTACTACAGATAGTGCCTACAACTTAGGTAGTGCATCAGCATACTGGGCAGACAGTTACTTAGATAGCGTAACCACTACAGGTAATGTTAGCATTGGTGGTGACTTAACTGTTAATGGTAGTGCAGACTTTACTAATACTACCTTGGACAACGTTAATGATCCAACTACAGCACAACAGGCTGCTACAAAAAACTATGTAGATACAGCTATCAACAACCTTATCGGTGGTGCACCAGGGACACTAGACACACTAGACGAGATTGCCGCAGCTATCAATGATGACGATAATGTATATACTACATTAACTACAAGCATCGCAACTAAGCTATCCTTATCTGGTGGTACTATGACAGGTGCCATTGCGATGGGTGGCAATAAGATTACGGGTGCTGGCACACCCACGACAGGTTCTGACCTAACTACTAAAACATATGTAGATGGTATTTTAGGTTCAGCAACAGCGGCAGCAGACAGTGCAGCAGATGCAGAAAAGCTAGCTATTAACCCTGAAGATAGCCAGTTTACTTTGTCAGATAGTGTTACTACAGGTTTTTCTGCATTACACTACGCAGCTAAGGCTGAAGATAGCTATAATAGTACAGCACAGTTAGCGGCTGTGGTTGGTGCTACTGTAGGGGATTATGGCTTTATTAACAACTCACCTACGTCAACGGCAGATTACGGAGCATTATAAGTATGTCTACACAAATTCAACGCCGCCGTGGTACTACTTCTGAGCATTCCACGTTCACTGGTGCCGCTGGCGAGATCACTATAGATTCAACTAAGAACACAGTAGTTGTTCATGATGGCAGTACAACAGGTGGTTTTCCACTAGCTAAAGAGAGTGCTGTACCTTCTAACATTCAAGACTTAGACAATGTGTACAGTGCTATGTCGCCTACAGATGGGCAAGTACTTACATTTGACACTACTAACGGCTGGCAAGCTGAGAGTATCCCTACTATTAACACACTGAATGACATCTCTAATGTTACTATTACGAGTGCATCATCAGGTGAGTTTCTGAAGTGGGATGGTTCAGCTTGGGTTAATGCTAGTATTCCTACTATCAATACTCTTAATGATATTAGCAATGTAACTATCACAAGTGCTACGTCTGGTGAATACTTACAGTGGAACGGTAGTGCATGGGTAAATGCTGCAGTAGAAGCGTTTGACACACAAACACAAACTACTACAGCTACAACACAAGTAACTGTTGCATCTTATAACGCAACAACGTATGATGGCATTAAAGCTATTATTACGATGCATGACTCAGCAGCTACAGAACGTAGTATCACTGAGTTGCTTATCACACATGATGGTACAACTGCTGTAGCTACTGAGTATGCACAAGTTAATACTAACACTGCACTAGCTACATTTGATGTAGACTTATCAGGTGGTAACGTCCGTATCCTAGCTACCCCAGCATCAACTAATAGCACAGCATTTACAGTTAAAGCTATTACTCTGTAATACATTCAGCCAAGTGGAAAGGTGAAGCATGGCAAACAATAAAGACTTTAAAGTAAAGAACGGTATCCAGCCCACTGTCTATCACGAGGGCTTGGGTACTGTTACGTCTGGGAGTGTGGGGTACTACTTAGCTGGGGCTAGTTACGATAGTAAGAGTTTTAGCGTATCATCGCAGGAAACTAACCAACGAGGGATTACATTTAAGTCTGATGGCACTGAAATGTATGTAGTAGGTTTAGTCAATGATACTGTGTATCAATACACTCTATCTACAGCTTGGGACATATCTACAGCATCGTATAGTAGTAAAAGTTTTAGCGTAGCATCGCAAGATACTTCTCCAACGTCTATTCAATTTAAGTCTGATGGAACAAAAATGTTTATGGTTGGTCAGCAAACTAGCAATGTGCGCCAGTATTCTTTAAGTTCTGCATGGGATGTGTCTACAGCTTCTTATGATAGTGTTTCCTTTAGTGTCGCAACGCAAGTTGGGGGTAGTAATGTAAACTTCTTGTTTTTCAGTGCCGATGGAACAAAAATGTACGCTGGTGGAAACACCAATCAGACCATATTTCAGTATTCCTTGAGTTCTGCATGGGACTTGAGTACCGCTTCTTATGCAAGTAAAAGTTTTTCTGTAGCAAGTCAAGAAGGTGATCCAAGAGGAATTTTCTTTAAGTCTGATGGCTCAGTGCTTTTTGTGGTTGGAATAAACGATGATGAAGTGCTTCAGTACAGTCTTTCTACTTCTTGGGATGTCTCTACTGCTTCCTTTGATAACATTAGCTTTAGTGTCGCCTCTCAGGATTCTACACCAGTGGATGTTCACTTCTCATCAGATGGCGAAAAAATGTTTATATCAGGAGTCGCCAACCAGTCTGTCTACCAATACTCCACAGTCCAAACCACCAACACCCTAGACCTATCCACTGGCTCAGTCTTTGAAATCACCCCAACGTCTGACATTCAGATTAACCTAAGCAACCCTGCTGATAGTGGTACTGTAAGTCAGGCTACGTTGTTGTTGGATGGTGCTGCTACAACTACCTACAGCTTTAGTGACTTGTCAGACGACTCTAAAAGTTACGCCTATACACCAGAGCCAAACGGAATCTTTTTTAAACCAGATGGCTCTAAGCTGTTTACAATGTCTAATAGTGCCGTTGCATATCAACACACTCTTACAGACCCCAATGACATTACAACGGCTTCATACGACAGTGTTTCTTTTAGTTTGGCTTCACAAGATGCTGGTATGTCTGGTTTATTTTTTAAATCTGACGGTACTAAAATATATGGTGTAGGTTCAGTAACAGATACAGTATACCAGTACAGTTTATCTACTGCTTGGGATTTAAGCACGGCCTCTTATGACTCTGTATCTTTGTCTGTATCAGCACAAGACTCTATACCTGTTAGGCTGTTCTTTAAACCTGATGGTACGAAGATGTATGTTGACGGTGCTAATGGTAAAAAAATATTTCAGTACTCCCTTAGCACTGCTTGGGATCTAAGTACTGCAAGTTACGACAGCATAAGCTACACTTATAGTTCTACATTAAGTTATGATTTGGGTCAGTTCTTTTTTACTTCAGATGGTACAAGTCTTTACTTTATAAGTGCAGCAGTTCCAAGTTCCGCTGCAAGTGAGCAAGTTGTTGGCTACTCTACGCTTAGTACTGCTTGGGATATATCCACTATCGGTGTAAGATCAACTTTTAGCATAAGTTCTCTTGATACGACTCCTTATGGAGTTCAGTTTTCTGTAGACGGTGTAAAACTGTTTGTATCGGGGGCTCAAAACGATAAAGTGTATCAACTTAACAGTTCAACAGGTGCAACAATCACCTACCCTAGCACCCTAGAGTGGCCCTCTGGCACAGCACCTACGTCACCTGCTATAGGTGATACAGACGTACTAACATTCAGCACGACAGACGGTGGTACATCCTACCAAGCAGTACAAGCGATAAACGGGGCGAAGTAACATGGCGAACGATAAAGACTTTTTGCTAAAGAATGCTGTAGAAGTAGGGGGCTCCACAAAGGTAACACTTGGTACAATCACTGGCAGCAACATTGACCTATCCACAGGCAACTACTTCAGTGACACACTAGCAGCCAACACAACGTACACCATTAGTAATGCAGGGAATGTGCAGTCGTTTCAGCTAGAGGTGACGGGTGGTGCTGTAGGGTATAGTATTAGTAGCGGAAGCTATGACAGTAAGTCCCTTGATGTGTCGTCCCAAGAAGCTAATGTACAAGGTGTCTTTTTTAAGTCAGATGGAACTAAAATGTACATCATCGGTTCTGCTGGGGGTTCTGTTTTTGAATACGATTTAAGTACAGCTTGGGATGTATCTACGGCTTCTTACTTACAGAGCTTTAGTTTGTCGGGTCAAGGGGGTGATCATCAAGGGTTGTTCTTTAAGCCTGACGGAAGCGGGTTCTATACGGCAAGTAACACAGGTGACACTATCTATCAATACTCAATGAGCACCGCTTGGGATGTCAGCACAGCAAGCTATGACAGTAAGAGCTTTAGTGTGGCGTCTCAGGAAAGTGCTCCTTATGACTTATTCTTTAAGTCCGACGGAACAAAGATGTATGTGCTAGGGGGAGCAGGGCAGGACGTAAACGAGTACACATTAAGCACCGCATGGGACGTATCCACATCATCTTATAGTACAAACTTTAGCGTTGGCTCTCAAGACACATCCCCAAAAGGTTTATTCTTTAAATCTGATGGGCTTAAAATGTTTATTTGTGGTACTACAAACGATAATGTATATCAGTACACAGTAAGTACTGCATGGGATATTAGCACTGCTAGTTATGACAGTGTTAGTTTTAGTACTTTACCTACATCAGGTCAGTCAGATGGACTGTTCTTTAAGCCTGATGGAACAAAGATGTATATAGCAAACTCTGTAACTGATGATATATTTCAGTTTTCAACAGCCACAGACACAACCCTCACATGGCCTAGCTCAATAGAATGGGCTGGTGGTGTAGCCCCTGCTGCCCCTGCTAATGGTGAGACTGATGTGTTTACTATTAGCACAGACGACGGTGGTACTTCTTATGTCGGTGTAAAAACCGCTGATGCTTTATCATGATTGATACTACAGAAGATAAAGATACCTTCGGTTACCAGTGGGTTCGTAAGTCTACAGGGGAGTTTTACAGAGGTATTCATACAGGTTCTGTGGACGATAACTACGCAGGTAGTGGGGTTAAGTTCACTAGTAAGTACGGAGGTTCACATAAAACTAAGTGCAATGCTCCCGACGACTGGGTGAGAGATGTCCTCTTTATTGGTACACGTGAAGAGTGTTTGTTGTGGGAGTCTCTTGTTGTAACAGAAAGAGAGTTACAGAATCCTAAGTGTCTTAACTATATAACAGGCGGTAGAAACTCTGTTGTCTACTCTCAGGAAACTAAAGATAAAATATCTAAAGCTAACTCTGGCAGAGTGTTTTCTGATGAACATAGAGCTAAACTATCAAGAGCACGTACTGGAAAAACTCTCTCTGAGGAAACTAAAGCTAAGGTTGGTGAAGCATCAACAGGTAGGAAACACACACAAGAAGCTCGTGATAAAATATCTAAAGCTCGTAAAGGTATGAAGTTTTCAGATGAACACGTAGCAAAGATGAGAAAGCTTCGGTATAGAGAAAACCTATCAGAAGAAACCTTAGAGAAGATGCGTAAAGCGGCTACAGGTAAAAAACATTCAGAAGAAACACTGATAAAAATGCGAGAAGCTCAACAAGAAAGAAGAGCTAAAGAAAAACGCAATAAGTTAAATAATAAAAGCTAATCTGGAAGGTGAAGGAATGGCTAACGATAAATCGTTCAAAGTGAAAAACGGATTACTCGCAGGTAGGTACTTGCAGAGTAATGGTGTAGAGACTGCTGGGAGTAATGTGTATGACCTCGCTGGTGCTAGTTATGACAGTGTTAGCTTTAGTGTAGCTGCTCAAGAGGGCTATCCAACTAGTATTAGGTTTAATAGTAACGGAACAAAGATGTTTGTTTTTGGTAATACTGAATCTGTTTATCAATATAGTTTATCTACAGCTTTTGATATAAGCACAGCTTCATATGACAGCGTTAGCTTTAGTGTTACAAGTCAGGACGCAGACCCTATTGATATAGTCTTTAATGCTGACGGTACTAAGATGTACATGGTTGGATTCCAGACTGATAGGGTGTATCAATATAGCCTAAGTACTGCCTTTGACCTAAGCACTGCTTCCTACGATAGTGTAAACTTTAGTGTTGGGACTCAAGACTCTAATCCCCGTGCTATTGCTTTTAACGGTGATGGTAGCAAACTATACTTTGCAGGTGTAAACTCTGATGCTGTTTATCAGTACTCTTTATCCACAGCCTTTGACTTGAGTACTACTTCATATGATAGTGTGTCTCTTAGTGTCGCTACTGAGGACACCAATGTTTTTAGCCTACTGTTTAATGGCGATGGTAGTAGGTTTTACATACTAGGGACTTCTGATTCAGTACATCAGTACAGTTTAACTACTTCGTATGACCTAAGCACAGCTTCATACGACAATGTTAGCTTTAGTGTTACAAGTCAAGACACTGTTCCTCTTGGAATGTCTTTCAATAATACTGGAACTAAGTTGTACATCTCAGGTCATATTGGCGACTCCATATACCAATACTCCACAGTATCCTACACCCAAACCCTAGACCTATCCACAGGCACATCATTCAGCTTCACCCCTAGTGGTGCTACTACTGTGTCGTTCACTAACCCGCCAGCATCAGGTATTGCTATTGGTTTTGCTGTAGAGATCAACGGTGACGGTAGTGCAATCACATGGCCTAGCTCAGTGAAGTGGCCTAGTGGTACAGCACCAACAGCTACAGCATCAAAAGAGTTATACACGTTTATCACGGTTGACGGAGGTACTACGTACTATGGCAAACTAGCAGGGAGTAACATAGCATGAGCAATGTAGCACGAGTAGCAGGACAGGCAGCTAATACTCTGGTTAAGCCTTTGAACGTAGAAGATGTGTTCAGCACTTATTTGTATACTGGGAATGGTTCCACACAAACGATCACCAATGGGGTTGACCTTGCTGGTGAGGGTGGGCTGGTTTGGCAAAAGCGTAGATCATCGGCTGATAGTCATGTTCTGTCAGATACCGTAAGGGGCCTTGGACAAGTTTTGCAAAGTGACACCACAGGAGCAAATCAAAACCTTACATCTCTGTTTGGGTATCAAGCATTAAGCGATGGTTTTAGCTTTAATACTGCTAATTCCTTGCTAAACACATCAGGTTCTACCTACGCCTCTTGGACATTCCGCAAAGCCCCTAAGTTCTTTGATGTGGTGACTTATGCTGGGGATAGTGTTGCTGGTCGTACTATAAGCCACAATCTAGGGTCAGTTCCCGGAATGGTTATTATCAAAAACCTAGATGTTGCTGTCCCTTGGGCTGTTTATCATAGAAGCATGGGTGATGGTGTTGGCGGCGGGGCTGATGAAAACTACTACATGAACCTTAATTATATCTATGGCCGTGCGGCTAGTAGCAGTTATTGGAATAATACAGCCCCAACAAGTACTACTATTACTTTCGGTGCTGCTAATAGGGTAAACGCTTTAAACTCAAACTACGTTGCCTACATCTTCGCCCACAACGATGGTGACGGTGAGTTCGGCCCTGATGGTGATGCTGATATTATCAAGTGTGGGAGTTATACTGGTACAGGAGCTTCTGGGAATGAAATAGACTTAGGATTTGAGGCGCAGTGGGTTTTAGTCAAAACAACATCAGACGCTAACTGGGTTCTCCATGACATCATGAGAGGTATGTCACAAGGAGGGGATCGTACCCTGTATGCAAACACATCCGATCAAGAGTATTTGTTTACTGGTAAAGAAATTATTCCCAATCCATCGGGGTTTACTGTCAATGGAAATAACACGGACACAAACGCCTCTGGCTCTACCTACATCTACATAGCCATTCGCCGTGGCCCTATGGCTGTGCCTGAGAGTGCGACTGATGTGTTTGACATGAGCTACGCTACAGATGCCAATGATGCGTCTTTCCCTGTAGACTTAATGCTGAGTAAGATATACGGCGGCGGCAATACTTACGCCAGAGATAGACTTCGTGGCGGTACTAAGTATCTTTTAACTGAAACTACAAATGCCGATCTTACGGGCTCTGATATTGGCTTTGATGACATGACGGGTACTGGTCTTGCAGGTTGGGGTACTAGCTTTATTCATTACAACTTGCGTCGTGCGCCCAACTTCTTTGATGTCGTTGCTTACACGGGTGACGGAACGACAAGCCGAGATATTGCGCATAATTTGGGCGTCGTTCCTGAGTTACAATTTATTAAACGTAGAACTACAAGTGGCGAGTGGTGGGCGTCTGCTACACCCGCAGGAGCGGGAAAGGTTTTGTATCTAAACCGAACTAACGCAGCTTTTAGTTATACAGCTTTTGGCACAGCCACAGCGACTACGTTTCAAACAGAGACAGTTGCAAACAACGACACAAATTTTTCAGGGGCAGGGTACAGTTGGTTTGGATTTGCCTCTCTGGATGGTGTGTCTAAGGTGGGAAGCTACACAGGCAATGGCTCCACGCAAACAATAGATTGTGGGTTTAGCAGTGGTGCTAGGTTTGTACTCATTAAGCGTACTGACAGCACAGGTGATTGGTATGTCTGGGATACAGAACGTGGTATTGTTGCTGGCAATGATCCGCACTTTTCTCTAAACTCTACTGCCGCACAAGTTACAACAGATGACAGCATTGACCCTGTATCGTCAGGCTTTGCAGTTAATCAGGTGTCAGCGACAAACATCAACGTATCAAGTGCAACCTACATTTTCTACGCAATAGCATAACAAGGAGAACACAACATGTATGCTAAAATATCGGGGAACACAGTATTACAATTCCCATACACATTCGGAGACTTACGTAAGGATCACCCTAACGTATCTTTCCCTAAGAACATCACACAGGGTGTCATGCAGAAGTATGGCATGGTAGGTGTACTAGAAGGGCCAAAGCCTACTCTAGGGACTTACCAGACAGTACAGCGTAATGCTTTACCTACACGCCCTGTCATTGGGCAATACACAGAAGAAGATGCACCTATGCCAGAGATGGTAGGTGAGGACATCATAGCTGGTTACTGGATGATTGAGTATACAGCAGTAGACATGTTTGCTGATACTACAGAGACAGACGAAGATGGTAACGAAGTAGTCACAACTAAAGCTGAACATGAAGCTGCATACCAAGCTACACTTGATGCTGCTACTGCGGAGGATAACCGTAAGAAACGCAATGAGTTACTAGCTGCTACAGACTATCTAGCCTTGACAGATAACACATTAGATGATATAACTACACAGTACAGACAAGCCCTCCGTGACATTACTACGCATGAAAGCTGGCCTAACTTGGCTGATGCTGACTGGCCTACTGCACCTTGAGGTAAGATATGACAGACTTAACACCAGAGCAAATAGAAGAAATGTTAGATCGTGCAGCTAAAAGAGGTGCGGCACAAGCTCTGCGTGAGTTAGGTTTGCAAGATGAAACAGCCGCTACTGACCTACGTGAAATGCGTAGTTTACTAGATGCATGGAGATTAACTAAGAAAAGCATATGGGCTACTACAGTAAAGATGGGAACCGTTGCCGTTATATCATTTATAGCAGCAGCAGTTTGGATGTCTTTAAAATAAGGTAAAATAAAATGGCTACACGTTTTGGTGGTTTCACACCGCAACAACAACAGGTACTCTTATCCTTAGCTGGCTATCAAGGCCCAGCGCAACAGGATGACCTTAATAAATTTATGATGGCTAGTCCAAAAGCTGCATCTATGATGGGCAGGTATACAGAGATGGCTAAGGCTCGTGTGCAGGGTGGACCACAGACAGCTATGCAAGTAGGTGGCTACATGGCTCCTCCTATGCCTATGCAGCAGCAACCTATGATGCCTCCACTAGACTATAATCGCTTGTATGCTCAACCTAATATGCAACAGCAGCAACAGCCTATTGCTATGCAAACAGGTGGTATGGCACCTAACACTACAGGCGGGTTTGATACTAATCCTTTTGGTGAAGACACACGTGGTCAGGGTGTAACACCTCAACCTATGGGTGATACAAACCCGTTAACAGGTCAGCCTATTGGTACTGGACCTGCTGATGGTGGTCCTCCACCGTATGATCCATCACAAGGTCTACCTACAAGCCCAAGCACTGAAGGATTGGACACTGCTCTTGAAAGCGTGACAGGGGTATCTCCTGATACTAAAACAGGTTTGGATGCCTTAGTTAAAACAGGTAATCTGCCAGAAGATCCTACTAAGTATACTATAACAGGAAAACCAGAAGATTGGACTGTTACGTTTGACAATGGTGCAACTATGAAGATTAATGTTGCGCGAGAGTCTAGGGTTAGAGAGCGAATAGCTGAACAAGTTACACCTGCGTTAGAGCAAGTAAAAGCAAGCCCTGAGTATCAACAATATCAAGGTTCCCTAGATAAGTATAAAGAAGAGCTAGGTCAATACAAAAGCTATTACAGTGAACAGTCTGTTGTATCACCAGAAGAAACATCCGCACAATTAAATGAAGCTCAGGCTAATCTTTCAAAAGAGCAGAACTTACTTAATGAATACACACGTCAATTAGCTGCTATGGAGCCTAACGATCCGCAACGTGAGGTTATTCAAGGTTTAATTGATGAACAGAAAGTTAACATAACTAATTCTCAAGCACAGCTAAGACAAGCGCAGACTAATGTAGAACGTGTAGGTATGCCTAGTACTACAGAGATGCGTAAGGCGGCATTAGAAGACCCTATGTCTATGGTTAAAACTGCTGAAGTGGCTAAAGCAACACCAGAGCAAATTGCAGCAGGTAAGATGGCGGAGGGAACAGGTCAAGCGCCAGCAAGCGCCGCTGGTGCTGGTCTAGTAGAGGCTGCTATAGAGGGGGATGTGCCTTTAGCAGAAGAGTTTGAAGCTAAGGGCTACACTGCTGATCAAGCTGCACAAGAAGTAATAGATGTTATGTCTAAGCTAACTGCTGTAACAGGTAAGCCAAGTGATCAAGCCTTAGCTGAAGCTGCTACTATGGACCCACAAGAACTAGCTCAGTTAGGTCTTACAGTAGACCAGATTGAAAACGCACAGCGTGTAGAAGAAGTAGCACCGTTAGAGTTTACAGATGCTATGAAAGTATCAGCAACTGTAGACTTTGAAAGAGCTAAAGCAGAGACTAATTTTACTGCAGCTACTGGTGTTCCATCTACTGAGGCTACAGTACAAGGGCAACTTACGGGGTTGTTAGAGCAATTTGAGGGAGGTAAAACACCTCCTTGGGCTGCAGGTGCTATGAGGGCCGCTACAGCTACACTTGCTGCACGTGGTCTAGCTGCATCCTCTATGGCGGGACAAGCTGTTGTACAAGCTGCAATGGAGTCGGCCCTACCTATTGCTATGCAGGATGCACAGACAGTAGCACAGTTTGAAGCACAGAACTTAAGTAATAGACAACAAGCCGCTATGTTTGCTGCAGAGCAACGCTCTAAGTTCTTAGGCATGGAGTTTGATCAACAGTTCCAAGCACGTGTACAAAACGCTGCACGTATTGCTGACATAGCAGAGATTAACTTTACTGCTGAGCAACAGGTTGCACTAGAGAATGCTCGTATGGCTCAGACTGTAGACATTACTAACTTAAACGCTAAGAATGCTAAGACTATGGCAGACGCTGCAGCTATGACACAGCTTGACTTAGCTAACCTAAATAACGTACAACAAGCTAATGTACAACGTGCTCAAGCATTCCTAGACTTTGATATGTCTAGTTTGGATAACCTGCAACAAGTAGCTATGTTTAAAGCACAGAGTTTAGCAAATGTGATCATGTCTGATGCTGCTGCTGAGAATGCGTCACGTCAGTTTAATGCATCAAGTAAAGATCAGGTTAACATGTTCTTGGCTAACCTGCAGACTTCTATTCAACAATTTAACGTTGATCAGAAAAATGCTATGGAAAAATTTAATGCTGGCGAGGCTAATGCTTTAGCCCAATTTAATGCACAACAACAGAATGCTCGTGAGCAGTTTAATGCAGCTAATGCTTTAATTGTAGAACAGGCTAATGCTAAGTGGGAGCAAGATATTACTACTATGGAGATTGCCGCACAGAACCAAGCCAACCGAGATGCAGCTATTACAGCTAATAACCTAACTGAAACTACGTATAACAATATATTACAACAAGAGCGTGATGCTTTAGATTATGCATGGCGTTCAGCGGAAAGTGCAGCGGAACGTGAGAACGCCGTCTTAATTGCTGAGATGCAAACACAGGCAGAGATTGATAAGGCCAGAGGACAAGGTACAGGCACACTTTTGAATACTGTAGTTGAAGTGGTGGCTAAGAAAGCCCTGGGTGTAGGATAAGGTAAAACACAATGGGATTATTTAAATTAACAAAACAAGATAAAGACTATCAAGCTTTACAAGACATGCTGTCTCCTAAAGAGGACCAAGGAGAGGAGACTACCACTACAGGTATTCTTAGCAAGCCCGACACTAAAAAAGAAGAGGATGAAGAGAGCACCTTTCTGTCTTTCTTTGGTAATGTTTTTGATAGAAGCAAAAGCCAAGCAGAAGAAATATCTAGGATGATGCAAGAAGAAGCAGAGCGTTCTGCATTGGAGGTTCGTCTGTCACGACAAACTGCTGGTATAACTAGATCTCTGCCGACAGAGATAGCGAATAAACGCTACAATGAAAGCGCTCTTAGTGGTCCAATGAAGCTAGCACCTAGAGCATTAGAGGAACCTGTACCTGTAGATGTAGAGGAATTAGAGACACCAAAAGAGAGCATGGATAATGAAAGACAAAGTGCAATTAACAGAATGCTTGACAGTATTTTTACTAGCGATTCTGATACTACTGTTGTCACCGACGATGCTGATGGAGGTGCAGCCCCCAGTGGGAAAGGGTTGATGGCTAAGCCATTAACAGCAGAACAGCGTAATGCTGTGTCTAGTATGCAGGTTGTTACAACAGATTATACACTTAGTAGCGAGGAACTAATAGAACAGGCAAAAGAATTATTCCCTAATAATCCTACTGCTGCAGCCGCCTTTATATCTACCGTAAATGCCGAAGCCGCTGGGGGTAAGGATATGACAGAGAATGGCTATTCTAAAAGTGGCGCAATCAAAAAATTTGTAAACCCTTATAAAAACGAGGATGGTACATTAGGCCCAAAAATGACAGCACGTAAGAAAGCCATCCAAAATTCCAAATCTAGTGACGAGATATTTGAGATAGTTTATGGTAGTGGTTATACGGGAAACTCAAGATTAGGAAACACAGAACCTGGTGATGGACTTCGTTATATAGGTAGAGGTCCAATACAACTCACAGGTAAATATAATTATGAAAAATATGGTAAGCTCGCAGGATATGACATTGTTAGCAATCCAGAATTAATGTCTAGTAATCAACAAGTTTCTCTTGCTGTAACTAAAGCATATCTAGAAGACAAGGGCTTGGAAGATGTAAAAACAGCAAGAGACTTATATGCTGTTATAGGACACTCAGGTGGAATGGGCGAAGCTAATAAGCGCTGGAGAAATGCTAAAAAATTACACAAAGAATTATTTGGCTTTGATTTAGGAACTGGCAGTTCTCTTCGCCCAAGGTCACGCCCAAGTACTATTATGGCAAGTAACTAATGTTCGGCTTACCTCTTGAACTCATAACCATGCTGTTCTCCACCATACTGGGTGGCGTTATGTCTATCTGGGGGCAAAGCATAAAAGCTAAGCAAGCTCAGCAAGAGATGCTTATGCAACGTGCTGAGTTTAACAGGAGTGCTGTAGCTGATGCACGTGACGCAGGTAAGACAGATAAGCACTTTGCTTGGACACGTAGGCTCATAGCTTTATCTGCAGTATTCTCTATTATTGTCTTGCCAAAGCTAGTCGCAGTGTGGTATCCTGAAGTTACAGTATTCGTAGGCTACACAGAAGCTACAGGTGGTTTGCTTAACTGGCTGTTCGGCCCAGCAGAGTCAGTACAATGGAAGATGGCACAGGGCTTTGTAATAACTCCACTCGACACACATATTGTATCAGCTATTGTAGGACTCTACTTTGGCGCTGGTTTCACTAAATAAGGTATAACAAAATGTCACTATCTCCTTTTGACGGACCCATCCCAGGTCAATCTTTAACAGCAGAACCAGGAAATGTTCCTTGGGAAAAACCTTCTAAGTTCCCTGATCCATTAGATGCATTTGAGATGTACATGGAACAGCTAGCAGAAGAAGAAGTAATAGATGATGTTATGGATATGATAGACATAGGTGTTCCTATATCTGTTGTTGCAGGTACTATGTTAAGCATGGGCGTTATGAATGGTATGCACACGGTAGATGTAAAGCTTATTCTTAAGCCCTTGCTTATGTTACAGATTAAAACTTTAGCGGAAGCACTAAACATAGAATACAAGATGACGATGGAAGAATATCGTGATAAAGATGCTGAAGCTAAACAAAAACGTATCACTAAGCTTGCTGCCAAGTTAGCTATGAAGACAGGCGCTGTAGTAGGCACACCTGATCAGGGTGAACAGATAATGCAGAAGACTCAGCAAGATTTAGAAGAACCACAACAAGAACAAGAAGAGATGCCTATGGAAGCTGAACAAGCGCCTAGAGGTCTGATGTCGAAGGAGCAAATGTAAGATGGCTATTAAGGGTGCTTTTCAGGCAGGTTTAATTCAAGGATTTGCCACAAGTTTTGCAGAGGGTATAAAGGAACGTCAAAAACGTTTTGATGAATTAGTAGATAGCCAGATGGATACTGTGCGTAGGAATGCTCCTAAGATGGCACAGTCTATGGCAGAAGCTAAGAATGCTGATCTTATTAGGCAAGAGATGAAAGCTGAGTTTGGTGTTACAGATGAAGAGTTTCTGGCTATTGCTCAGAACTACGATGTTACCCAAGTGTATGGCGCTATTCAGAAAGCACAAGAGAATCTGCCTGAAGGGGCTAAGATAGATAAGTCTCAGTTCTTAGGATCACTAGACATACCTAAAGGCATAACTTTACCAGAGGGCATGACAGCAGAACAGGCTCTTGAGAATATCTATTTAGGTTACGCACGTAGTGTTAGTGTTGATCCAGAGAATAAGTCAGAAGGACACAAGAGTATGTCATGGGGTCGGGCTTTAAAGGACACCCTCATGTTAGACCCTCGCTCTTCTGTTGAAGATCACATGAAAGCTATGAGCTACATGGGTATTCCAGTACAAGATGTACTAGCTTATGAGGCTGCTACAGGTGGACGTTATGAGCCTTTACCTAGTGTTAAACGTGTTAAAGGTTTTGATATAGAAACAACAGATTACAAAGAGTCTGACTATATGACTACAGCTAATACGTATGAACGTACCTTTACACGTACCTTTGCTGGCACGGATGATCTAGCTAATGCGACAAATATGGAAGAGGCACTAGACAGGGCAAATGCTAAAGACGAAACAGAATTAGGTAGTAAGTTACGTAAAGGTGGTATAGCTATTGCTGACCTAGAACTAGCTCTATCACAAAGTGGTGTAAACAGTCAGCTTACACGTGACCAAGCTCTATTACGTCTGTCTAAAGAGGTTAACACATCTGCTGAGATGGACAATCTATTAGCTGGTATAGAAAATGGTCTAGCAACAGAACTTATCTTAGAGTCTCTTAAGAAGAATAATGGTAAACTTACAGATGATTATATTGAGTATATCTTAACAGGTACTAAACCAGAGCCAGTAGGAACAGAGCCAGTAGGAACAGAGCCAGTAGCGGTAGAAAAAGAAGCTCAGGTAACTGTAGATGAAGAAGCTCAGGTAGCTGTAGATGAAGAAGAAATTGTATCGACTATCTTAAGCCAGACACCTGATGAAAAAGAAGTAGAAGAAGAAGTAAAACAACCTACAATTACAAGTACTGATATAGGAGAAATTGAAATAGCTGGACCTCCTAGCTTAAGATTCCCCTCACCAGTAGAGCAACGCAGAAGTGCACAAGAGTATAGAGATCAGCAACAAGCAGCAGAAGATAAAGAAAACGAAGTGCCTAGTAGCGTTAGAGAGGCAGCTTCTAAAATAACTTACGCCGAATACAAAGCTATGAGCAGAAAAGAACGCCGTGAAGCTGGGCTACCTGAACGTCCTATAGATGGATGGGCTGTGTTTGGTGTTTTGAATCCCCAGCAATACTTTAAGGGAGGACCAAATCAAATAGACGTAGGTGATATTACAGAAGAAACTAAGATAGATAGAACTAAAAAAGAAAACAATGCGCCTTTAGCAAAAGCTGCTGTAAATATCATATATGCTATGAAAGAAGAGTTTTCTGACATGTCTGTATTAGAAGGAGAGGATGGAAAGCAAATCATTATAGACTTCATGAAACAAAATAACTTACCCTTAAATGAGGTTGTTATTAATATGATTCATCGTGAGTATAATGGGGTATATTAATGTCAGATCCTTACACATATTACACAGAAGAAAACATGAAGGGAAAGAAAGTATCTGACCTAAAGTATAATAAAGGTTTTTTAAACGATGCTGTAACTTTCCTTAAGAGCAGACGCAAGGGTTGGAAGGACGATGAGCTAAAGCAGATGACTGCTGATGATGTAGTGTATGAGGTGCTAGAGCATTTTCGTATAGCCAATGTAAACGAAGTAAGTATGTCCAAAGACTTTTACTATATCAAGGATGATAATACACAAGAGAAAGAGAAACAATCTTATGCTCGTTTAATGTACGCCTTTGATAATGCTAAAGGTGAGGGTATACTAGACGGTGGTTTTGCAGGTGTACGTGATTACGCTGAAGGTTTTCTTACTGCTCCTACTACATACTTATCTGCTGCTGCACTTCCCTTAACAGGCGGCGTAGGTTCAGCCGCTGTTCAAGCAGGTAAAGAAGGCACAAAGCAAGGCTTAAAGAAACTAGCTAAGCACTACATGAAGAGAGGTCTATTAGATGTAGGCTTTGAAGGTAGTGTTGCTGCAGCTTCACAGCTAGGGCAAGAGCTTATCAAGAAGGAAGCGGGTGAAACTATTGGCGAAGAGTATGATGTAAGCGGTGCTAATATTGCATTAGCTGGTACTATAGGAGGTGTAGCTGGTGGTATAGCTTATGCTATTCCTACACGTCAGCAATACAAAGGTGCTGAACGTATGGTTGAGGTTGTAAAAAGAGGGGATCAAGTTAAAGCGCAGCGTATGCAGGAGACAACTAATCGTGCTATTGAGGATCTTAAAAAGCTTAACGAAACTGCAGAAGGACGTAAATACATCCGCTTTAGTAAAGATAAACTCTTAGCGTCTATTGATCCTAAGCTTGTCGAAGAAGGTATGGAAGCTAAGGTAGACATCCTAAGTGAAAACCTACCTGACGGACTTATTGGTGGACTAGATCGTGGTACTGTACTACGTCTTAGTGCTGCTTCCACAGACTTAGCACGAAAGCTAGGGGTTAAGCCTGAGAAAGGCCAACGCATCACAGAGTATCTAGCTCGCCGCATTGATGAGGGCGATGGCGTAACACTCTTTGATACAACAGCAGAAAAGTACGGCTTAACACGTAGGCAACTAGCTGCTGTGTACGCTGCAGAAGTATCAGAGGCTGCACGTATTCTTGTACAACAGAAGCAGTTTAAGACTGCAGCAGGTAAAGCTTTGACAGGCAAAGAAGCCATTGAAGCAGCAGGTAAGTTTCAACAGAAGCTAGACACACTGTATGACGAAGGTATGTCTGCTGTCTCTGGACAAGAAGCTAAAGAGTTAAGCGATGCACAGTTACAGCTTACTATAGGTAAACGTATGGTGCGTAGCTTACGTAATGTTGAGGATGCTCGTCGTGCTTTTATGACATCACAACCAGCAACAACCATGCGTAACAACATCTTTGGTGTTGCTATGACAGGCATAGATGTTATGGATCAGTTCAACACTTGGATGATTCGTTCTGTTACAGGTAGAGAAAGTGCGGCTGCTACATTGGATGGCACAACAGATATTGCACGTTACTTATTAAAGGATCAGTATGTAGCTGATGCAGCAGTAGAATTGCTTCGTCAAGATGCGCCTGATTTAATGCAGAAAGTTTTTCGTGAAGCGGCGCAAGCTGAAGCAGGTGTAGTAGGGGATACTAAGCTGGCTAAACTAGGTACGTTTGTTAACACGTTTAACACTATGTCAGACCACATATTTAAGAAGGCTGTAGTTGCAGGTACTATTGATCGTGAAATAAAACAATTAGCACAGAAACAACTATCTGAATTAGGGTTTAACCCTGATATTTATAACACTTATTCTAAAGCTTTAAAAGATAAGGGCTACGTAGAATTTATGAAAAGCCCTCTTGGTAAAGACCTACAAAGAATACAACAGACTAAGCCCGACTTCATAGGTTTAAATCTAATGCATGTATTATCTGAAGGGAGAATGGGTGAGATCCCTGATAGTATTATTACAAAAGCACTAGATGATAGCTTGGGTTTTACTTTCCAACGTAGGTTTGGTGGTAAGGGCGCAAGTGAAACAAGTAAGTTTGTTAATAAGACTATAGGGTTTATCCATCGTTCAGGTGCTACAACTATTATCCCATTCCCTCGTTACCTTGCATCACAGGCTAAGTTTATTAAGGATTACTTTATTCTCAACATGTTCTATAAAGGTTTTAAACTTACAGATGAAGAGTGGGCTAAGCAGCTTACGGGCGGGGCTATATTTGCCTCAACTTACATGTATCAAAAGGATAACATAGAGCAGGGACTAAACTGGTTCGAAGATAGAACGATTTCAGGTGAAGTTACTAATGCTCAAGCTGCTATGGGTCCAGCGGCACCTATCCATTACGCTACTAATATTGCAGCCCGTATATATATGGGTCTTCCTAATGATTTACTAGATGATCAAGATAGATTTAGTCGTAATATGATGAACCTTATTCTTGGCTCAGAGTTTCGTCCAAGTAGCACCGCCATAGACGAAGTAACAGGTACAATGTACAACATTGCTAAAGCTATTGCAGATGGTGAAACAGACATTGATTTACAGCCTGTAGCTAAGATCATTGGTGATTACTTTAGTACGTTCACTTATCCTGCTGCTGCAGTGAAAGATTTCTATGGTCAGTACGATCCTCGTGCGTCTTACATCCCACAGACATTAGATGCTACAGTATCCTTAGCTGATATTGGAGGACCACGTAGCCCTAACCTGTATCTGTACAGTAGGTTTGCTAAAAACATAGCAGACTTTAATCTCAATGAAATGTCAGCTACACTTAAAGAAGCTACTGGCATTGACATGGGTGAGTCGCAACTAGAAGGCTTAATGAAGTGGATGGGTAGCTCTACTCGTACACACTTTCAGATGATGGACCCTGATAACCAAGATACAGGTTATGATGCTGTGCGTCACGATGTGTTTGGTGATGGTCCTATCCGTCAGCTAGACCCCTTGCTAAAGCAGATCACAGGTTTCACGAAGAGTCCTCCACCTAATAAGTTAAAGATGGAGATGGCTAAACTTAACATTGATCCATTCTCTATTTATAACCCTTATCGTGAAAAGAATAGTGCACTAGAATTGTTTACTCAACAGATTGCACAAGGTTCTTTAGCTGATGAAGTAGAAGCTTTCATTGAGAATGATCCTATCTACAATAGCTCTGATGTCAGCCGCCAGAAGCTGCAGCTAGAAGACAAGATTAAAAATGTCATTAATGCTAAACGTGAGATAGCACGTACTATATTGGAAGACTTCTCTGCTAAGAATGAAGAGTATCGTTCAGACTTCAATGCGTATATACGTGGTGAGTTTGTTGCTATGGGTCCACGTGAGAAAGAGGATGCCGAAGCAGCATGGGGTGATCTTGCAGGACGCTACGGCTATGAAGGTAAGACTATCAAAGAAGCCATAGCCGAGATTAATGCATCAGATCAATACGATGAAGCCGAGAAAGATACTCGTCGGTCAGTGCTGCTTCTTTGGTACATCAATGCAGGTAAGCTTGAGAAGAAAGTAAGACGTAAGCAAACTGAAGCAGACTAAAAGATACACACAGAAGAGGCCGCACTAAGCGGCCTTTCTTTTTACTTTTTTATACCGTGCTTTCTTACGCTACGTTCTGCCCACATCTGCACCTCTATTAAGTTCTTTAGTGCTTCTCTCTTTTCATCTGTGTTATGCAGATTGTCAACAAGGTATTGCTCTATGTTTGATATGCCTTCTTGTAGTCCCTCCCTAAACTGTCTTTGTCTCCCAGAGATAAACGTTTCTGCTTCTTTCTCTAGCTTCATATGCCTTCCTTCATGAATACCTTTACCCATTGTGCACAGATGTCGCTACGTATAATGTCATCCACATCAAACTCCACAACAGGTACTGGTAACATATATTTCTTTGCCAAGTGAATTACTTTAGACAGACCGTCTGCTTCCTTTAAGTCTGACTGCTGTACATCACCATTGAGTACTATTGTACTACCTTCACCGACACGAGTCAACAACATCTTAAGCTCATGAGTAGTAATATTTTGTGTTTCATCTACAATGATAAATGCATTCTCAAAGCTACGTCCACGCATCAAAGCTAAGGGAGCCATCTCTACATTGTTATTCTTTATAGCTGTCTCTAGTGTACCTTTACCCCAGTGTTTCTCTAATACGTCAAGCACAGGTAGCGCCCAAGGATAAACTTTTTCTTCTAAGCTACCTGGTAGAAACCCTATGTCCTTACCTACAGCTACGTGTGGGCGTGTAACAACAATCTTGTCTATCTCCTTTAGGGTATACAAGTCTGCTGCATATGTGGCTGTAACATAAGTCTTACCCGTACCCGCTGGGCCAAGCACAAAGACTTGGTTGTACATCTTAAGGTGGTCTAAGAACTCTTTCTGTTTGGCTGTCTTAGGTACGAGGCCAGATGTGCTTTTGTTTGATGCCCCTTTGTAGTTAGTTTTTCGGCGTGACCTTGATGGTTTTGTAGGTGGTTCAAGTGCGTTCATGATATTTCTCTAAATACTTTACTGCTTTTTTTACTCCCTCTATATTGTCTCCTAAATGACCAATAGCAAAGTTACAAGGTTCGCAGAGCCAGCCTCTATAGTTTTTTGTGTCGTGACAATGGTCAACAACTAAAGATTTATGGTGCGTACCTCCACAGCAGTGGCAGATATTTTTGTTTTCTTCTGCGTATTCTTTCCTTAAGGCATTTCTTATTTTTGTTTCTTCATTTACGCACTGCTTACACCTAGTGTCTATTCTGTCTTTATTAGTTCTCATTGACCCAAAGGAATCTATATGCTTTTTCTTGTTGCATATTTTACATGTCTTAGATTCTCCAGGTTTAATGTTATAGTACGTTTCTATTAACTCTAATTGCATTACACCTCCGTAGGTACTGCTGCACAAAACGCTATAGCATATGCGCTGGGCGTAGGCTTGGTAGCCATAAGCTCTTCAAGGACAATGTCTTTTACTGTTTTACATTCCTCTAAACTAGGAAACAGGATAGGAGATGTTTCTATCTTATAAGACTGTCCCATAAAAAGTATGGCTACCAAAACATACACTATTCAGTACCGACTACATATGTTTGGTACAACTCTGTACCTCTGTCATAGGCAGCTATCACTGTTGGTTCTACCACTTCAGTGAGTACACCAAACGTAACGCCCCCTACGACAAGCGCTTGTGTAAGTCCAGTTAGAATTGTTATAATCATGTTATTCTCCTTTTATGTGTTGTTGTAGTTCTTGATAACCACCAATGTAGTTACCTTTTATGTCCCATATTTGTGGTACTGTTTTTATACCTGCTTTTTTAAACAAGTCAAGTACCCACAGGGAATCATTTAGGGAGTAGTAATTAAACGTACACCCATTATCTCTCATAAGGCCAACTGCTTTGCTGCAATACATGCAGTCAGCCCTACCTATTATTATATACTGTCTCATACTAAGTCTACTATCTCACAGCTATCACCAGAGCAAGCCATAGTCTGCATCGCTACAGTATTATCTTCTTGTTCATACTCCGAAAGCTTAGACCAATCAATTCTTTTTGGCATAAGACTTAGGAGATACTCGTAGTCAGACTTACCACAGTCTTGATAGGGTGCTTGCTGATAAGAGTGATCAGTGTGTGGCAAGAATGATACACCAGACATTTCATCAAAGTGTTCGTACACAAATGCACCTACACCCATCCACTCAGAGTCACGTACTGATATCGTTACGCTAGGTTTATGTTCACACCAGTGCCTTTGATATGTGAGCCACATCTCTAGTTGCTCTACGGCTGTCATATCATTACGTGTAATTGCACCTGTTGGTGACTTTTGAGGGAAGCTAAACACTGTAGTCGTGTCACCCTTGAACACACACGGTTCGTTAGGGATACCTTGGTCAATCATAAATTTAGTTAAGGGATCTTTATTATCGCCACGTACAGTACGGATATAATATGGAGAGTGACGAGCATGAATGCCACTTGCAGAGTCAACCAACTGCGAGACTGTTCCCGATGGTTTAACGCAGCTAATCGCAGCAGAGGGCGGTATGTCAAGACGACTAGCCCATTCAGCATTAGTAGAGATAGCGACATTTCTAAGATGCTCCAGTGTTTTATCTAAGCCTTGGTTCTTGTGTGTCATAAGGCGGTTATCCATGATACCTGTTAGCGACACTCCCAACAGTCTTTCCTCTTCAGTATTATTCTGCCACACTTTCCGCAGATAGGGGAACTTAGTGTATGAGGATTGTATAGTTCCCAGTATTGTTGCCATACGGACTTTTCGCTCAAGATCTTCGACAGTATCTGTAGCCCTGACCACAACTTCTGTAAGATTGCAGAACTGA
>Ga0208767_1000586_pt1 | contig 30264 bp, 37 predicted proteins | sample VirMetDEL_Mar_21_FD_184514 | JGI IMG/M metagenome (GOLD analysis project Ga0208767, IMG submission 184514) | Aqueous microbial communities from the Delaware River and Bay under freshwater to marine salinity gradient to study organic matter... | ecosystem: Environmental > Aquatic > Marine >... | reverse complement strand
ACGGTAGACAAACGCACAGAAGTCATGGACGTTAAAATAGATCATTTAGTTCAAGCAGTAGAGAGTTTGACAGAAAGGCAAGCAAGTTATGATCAGTCGTGGACAGATGCCCTTTCAAATCTCCAAGCCTCCCGAGGTAAAGACTAATGGCAAAAAAATCAAAAACAAAAAAAGACGCGTGTTACCACAAGGTCAAAAGTCGGTACAAGGTTTGGCCCTCGGCGTACGCAAGCGGGGCGCTGTCCAAATGCCGAAAGGTCGGGGCCGCAAACTGGGGAAACTCTTCTAAGAAAAAACAAAAGAAGGCTGATGGTGGGCTAGTAGCTTCGGTTGATAATCCCAAACGGACCACGCGCAATCGGTATAGAAATGGCGGCATGGTAGCTTCTGGCTGTGGTCAAGTCATGGAGGCTCGTCGTAAGGGGACGAAGTACGCATAATGGCGAAAAAGAAAAACTCTCTCCGCGAATGGTTTTCTCAGAATGATGGGAAGGGTTGGGTAGACTGTAAGACAGGTAAGCCGTGTGGTCGTCAAAAAGGGGAAAAGCGGAAGGGATATCCTGCTTGTCGCCCTACGATGGCTCAATGTACCTCGGCGGCTAAAAAGAAAAAGTCGTCAAAACGGATTAGCTGGAAGCAGAAAAAGGCCAATGGTGGGTTAGTGAGGGTATTTTGATACGAGAGTGGGCAGAAGAATTATCGAAACCTACCGTTCACAACAACGGGGTTGCCGCTTGTCCGTTTGCGTTACCTGCGTATAAAAACCGTGAGGTAAAAACCCTTATAACTGATGACCTATGGGCTGATGTCTTGAATGAGTCGTCGAAGTTTTTTCGTACGGGTTATAAAGTCACTATGATTTTTGACTATGACTACGATAACGACTACGATCAACTAGAAGAAGAATGTATGGCCTTGAACAAGTTTTTTACTTTTGCAGGTATTGATATCTGGCTGTTGGCTTATTTGCGCGAACACGCCGTAGTTTTTATACAACGGTGGAGTGAATTAGAAAACGCTGCTGCAAAGTTGGAAAAACTAGGGTATTATACAAACTATGATAAAGAAGATTATGAAAGACACATCTTAGCTCGGAGAGAAAGGACACTTTAATATGCCTGGAATGATGCGTGGTGGAAAGAAGAAGATGATGCGTGGGGGTGCGGTTAGCAAGCCCAAGAAGAAGATGATGCGCGGCGGTAAGGTCAAAGGCATGATGCGCGGCGGTAAGGTAAAGGGTAAAAAATGAGTTTCCCAGATTTAACAGGTGACGGTAAGGTCACAAAAAAAGATGTATTAAAGGGCCGAGGCGTCGAAGGATTTAAAAAAGGCGGCAAGGTCAAAGGTATGATGCGTGGCGGCATGGCGCGTAAGGGTTTTATGGCTGGCGGTAAAGTAGACGGCTGTAATCCTGCGGTGCAGATGTCTGGCATAAAACAAGGAACTACTTACTAATGGCTACTTCAGGTTCACGCGACTTTAACATGGACGTAGGCGAGATTATCGAGGAAGCGTATGAACGCTGTGGCCTCGAGGTTCGCACGGGCTATGATGCCAGAACAGCGCGGAGGTCGTTGAACCTGATGTTTGCCGACTGGGCTAATAGAGGGTTAAACCTGTGGACGGTTAAACAGGCCACAATTACTTTGACCCAAGGGCAAGCTCAAGAAACTCTTACCAGCGATGTTGTTGATATATTGGATGTGGTGGTTCGTAGAAATAATACGGACTACTCGATAGATCGGATCAGTCGTGGGGATTATTCTGGACTACCCAACAAAACAACGCAGGGCCGACCAAGCCAGTTTTATTTTGATAGGCAGATCGACCCCGTAATTAACCTCTGGGCAGTTCCTGAAAACTCAACAGATCAACTCATTTATTATTACGTTCGGCGGATCGACGATGCTGATACCCTTGTTAATACTACTGACATGCCTTTTCGTTTTTATCCTTGTATGGTGGCGGGGTTAGCATATTACATGGGTATGAAACGAGCGCCCGAACGCTTGCAGATTTTAAAGTCGGTGTACGAGGAAGAGTTCCAACGTGCAGCGGACGAGGATGAAGGTCGCACACCATTGAAGTTGCAGCCTAGCATTCGTTACTTGAGGGCATAATGACATACGCTAGTGGTAAACATGCTTGGGGTATATCGGATCGGTCAGGTCGCCGTTACCGTCTTCGTGAGATGAAGAAGGAATGGACGGGTTCTTTGGTGGGTCCCGATGAGTATGAACCCAAGCATCCACAGCTAGAACCTATTCGCGTAGGTCCTGATCCACAAGCATTGTATAATCCGAGACCAGAAACGGGATTGCCTAATCAACGAGCGACACAGTGGGGCTGGAACCCTGTGGGTTACAATTACCAAGACGGGCTATCGCCGCCGAATAAATTGGTTGCGGTTGGTTCAGTCGGAACAGTGACGGTGACGACATGAGCATGACATACGATGAACTGAAAACAGCCATTCAGGATTATACGGAAAACGATGAGACAAGTTTCGTAAACAACCTCCCTTTGTTTATCAGGTTGGCGGAAGAGCGTATTCTAAAAAGTGTGCAGCTTAACTTGTTCCAAAAAAATCAGTCAGGCATTATGACAACAGGCAACAAGTATCTTGCAGCGCCCTCCGATTTCCTTGCTCCATTTTCGTTAAGCATAGCTGTAAGCGGGTCACAAGAGTTTCTGTTGTTTAAAGATTTAGACTTCGTGCAGACGTATACACCTGACGCTACAACTACAGGACAGCCAAAATACTATGCCCAGTTTGATGTGGATAATTTTATTTTAGGTCCTACACCTGATGCCAACTACACTGTGGATATACATTACTTGTACCGACCCACGTCTTTGACTGTGGGGGCGGGATCAGGAACTACTTGGCTGTCTGATAATGCAGAGATTACGCTATTGTATGCTGCTTTGGTTGAGGCGTATACCTATATGAAAGGTGATCCGAACCTGATGCAGATGTACAACCAGCGTTTTGCAGAGGGTATTTCACGATTGAAAAACCTTGGTGAGTCTCAAGAGGTTATTGATGAGTACCGTTACGGTCAGATTAGGAAACCACGCACATGATTCCAGAGTTAAATATAGATTTACCTAAAGATTTTAAGGTAGAGGTACACACCACTCATAACCGTGGCTTTACGCCAGAAGAAATAGCAGAACGGTGTGCAGAAAAAATTATTTCAGTTTCGGATGAAGCACATCCTGCAATACAAGCGCAAGCCCGTGCTTTTCAGAAGCGTATTGTACAGTTAGTCGGGTTCTATTTACGAGAAGCTGTTAAAAGTGATCGAACTACTGTATATAATGCAATCAAAGATGCGGGGCACCCTGACCTTGCTGAACTTATAAGGAGAATGTGACATGGCCTTTACTGGTAACTTCATGTGCACGAGCTTTAAGAAGGAGCTTCTTGAGGCTGTTCACAACTTTAAAAACTCAGGTGGTAGCACCTTTAACCTTGCTTTGTATGACAACAACGCCTCGTTTACTGCGGCAACAACAGCATATACGGCAACAGACGAAGTGTCTGGAACTGGGTACACAGCCAAAGGTGGCGCGCTTACTCGTGTTGACCCAAGCACAAGCGGTACAACTGCGTTGACTGACTTCGCGGATCTAACATTTAGCACGGCGACTATCACAGCCCGTGGCGCGTTGATCTTTAACGATAGCGCGGCGGGTGATCCTTCGGTAGTGGTATTGGACTTTGGTGCCGACAAAACGTCTACCGCAGGTGATTTTACGATTGTATTCCCAACAGCGGACGCAAGTAACGCCATCATTCGTATTGCGTAAGGATTAGGTTGTGGCTTCCTCAACTCTATATGAAGGGTGGGGTCGTTCCACATGGAGTGACGGATCGTGGGGCACTCCCCTCCTTAAAGTTTTTGTAGACGGGGTTGGGGCCACGGGATCCGTTGGCTCTGTTTCAGTTGTAGCAAATGCAAATGTAGCTCCGACGGGAGTTGCGGGGACAGGGGCTGTTGGTAGTGTCACAATTGATGCTGCATCAAATGTACCAGTTACTGGTCTTGAGGCCACAGGGTCTGTCGGTTCTGTTTCAGTCGTTGCCGAGGCTAATGTGTCTCCGACTGGTCTTGAGGCTACAGGTCAGGTTGGCACTGCAACTGTTACCGCAGATGCGATAACCCCTGTTACTGGTCTTGAGGCCACTGGATCTGTTGGTAGTGTTACAGTTAACGCCGCCGCCGATGTCTCTGTCACTGGTCTTGAAGCCACTGGTGACTTAGGTTCTGTTACAGTCACAGGAATAGCAAACGTACCAGTCACTGGTCTTTCGGGTACTGGATCTGTTGGTTCTGTTTCAATCGAACTTGGGATGACCGTTTATGTAACGGGGGTTTCCGCCACAGGGTCTGTTGGCTCTGTCTCAGTCATTGCAAAAGCGAACGTATCTCCTACAGGAGTTTCCGCTACAGGTCAGGTCGGTCAGCCGTTAGTATGGGGCCGTATTGTTCCAGATCAAAATCCGAGTTATACTTCAATTAACCCGAACCAATCTCCAGGTTGGACGGAAATAGCAGCATAGGATAGAAAATGCCTAGTACATATACACTGAACAACGGTATTGAACTCATAGCCACTGGTGAACAGTCGGGCACATGGGGCGATACTACAAATACAAATTTTGAACTTTTAGATACTTCGTTAGACGGACAGGTTACAGTTACTCTAGCGTCCACGGGGTCATCAGGTTCTCCAAACACACTCCCTGTTTCGGATGGTGCGGCGTCGAATGGTCGTAACCGCTTAATTATTTTTGATGACAGCAGCGACCTTGGAGGCACTGCATTTGTGCAGTTGACGCCTAACGACGCAGAAAAAATTATTTATGTTCGCAACAGTTTATCTGGTTCTCGCAGTATTCTGTTGTTTCAAGGGACCTACAGCGCGAGTAACGACTATGAAGTCCCTGCGGGTACGACTGCGATTGTGTTCTTCAACGGTGCGGGTGCGGGTGCGGTAGCTGCAAACGTCTTTAACAATGCACACTTTGACAACTTAAACATTGTTGGGGATGTGACCATTGGAGATGACCTTACTTTAAACTCTGATGGAGCAATTATTAACATCGGTGCAGACAATGATCTGCAAATTACACACTCTGGTACTGCTGGCACAATTACAAACGCTACAGGTGATTTAACAGTAGATGTTGCAGGAGATATTATTCTTGATGCTGATGGAGCAGACTTTAAGCTTAGGGATGGTGGGGCTGGTTTCTTTACTATTTCTAATAGCAGTCTTGATGCTGTATTAAAAGTCGAGCAGTCAAACGAAGATTTTATTATTAAAGGTAATGATGGTGGCTCAGAAATAACTGCTCTCACCCTTGATATGTCTGAGGCGGGTGCGGCTACGTTTAACTCTGGAGTTACTTTAAGTGGCGATCTAACCGTGGACACCGACACGCTGTACGTCGATAGCACGAATGATCGGGTGGGGATTAACTTAGATTCTCCTAGTACGAGTTTAGATGTTAATCTATCTCAAACCTTGACATCTTTAACCAGCCCCGCCCAAGCTGCGCTAAGGCTTCGAAACAACAACGGTGCTGCGGACAATTATTTTACAGCTCTTTCTTTCACAACTTCTACTACAGGTGTTGGCACAGATAGTGTTATCGTTTCGTACAACGAAAGTGCAGGTAATTCTGCATTGGCGTTTTATACTGACGGTTCAAATGTTATTAACGAAGCCATGCGGATTGACTCGTCGCAGCGGGTTTTGATTGGTGATACAAGTTCACAGGCCGTTTATGAGGACGGCTCGGCAATTAATTCTACGTTGCAAATTAATAATTCTGAAGGTTCAGCAATGATTGCTAGAACCATAGGTTCAGGCCGGTTATTCTTAGCGAGAAATCAAAGTGTCGTACTCAATTCTCCTCTTGGAGAAGTTTCTTTCAATGGAGGAGATGGCACAAATTTACGCCAAGCGGCTAAAATAATAGCATCTGTTGACGGTGGCCCCGCTACTGGCGACATGCCTGGACGCCTTCAGTTTTATACAAGCGCCGACGGCGCAGCTACCCCACAAGAGCGTATGCGGATTACAAGTGCGGGGCTTATTGGCTTAAATTCTATCTCTCCGACTCAAGAAGTATCTATTGGCGGAAACATTGACCTTCAAAGTACGAGCGGCAGTAATGCTACCTTACGTCGAATTGCTTGGCGTAACACTAACTCCTCTGGCTATGAGGTCGCCAATATTCAAGGTTATACGGGGGGCAATATCTATGAGGGGCAAATAGCCTTCCAGACTAAAGACAGCGGCGGCTCGATGGTCGAAGCCATGCGGATTGACTCGTCGCAGCGGGTTTTGATTGGTACAACCGCAAGCAACACAACCATTTCCGCGAACCCCGCGTTGCAAGTGGCGGGTACTACATACGATAAAGCCATGATTGGGGCATATCGTTATAGCAACGATGGCCCAACACCAGCACATTTAACCTTGAGTAAATCACGCGGAACATCTGTAAACACACAAACCATTGTTCAGTCTGGTGACTATGTAGGGTCTGTGAATTTTGCTGGTTCAGATGGCACAAATTTTGTCCATGCGGCAACTATTGAAGCTCTAGTTGACGGCACTCCGGGTTCTAACGACATGCCCGGTCGCCTTATGTTCTCAACTACCGCAGACGGTGCAGCTACCCCAACCGAGGTTATGCGCTTAACAAGTGACCGCGTACTTAAACTCAGTTCCAGCTTCAACAGCGGTAGTTTAACAACATTCCCGTCTTATACTGGCGAGGGCGGCTACCTAAAAGCCTATGTCAACGGCGGCGGTGCAGGGCCATACCCACGTTATCTCGACATTGCATCGCTTGGTGACGGCTCTTGGGGCGGCGTGATCCGCTTCTTGGGTAATAAGGATTCCTCTGCCACTGCGGTGGAACACGCACGTTTTGACCGTGACGGTCATTTTAAGATTGGTACGGTTAGCGGTAGTGGTAAACTTACTGTTTCAAACAATCAAACTGCAACGGACAATTTAGAGCTTGCTGCATTCAGCGGTTCAGACGTTAACCAACGTCTTACTATCAACAATTTCTTCTGTGGTTCAGACGAAGATCGTGTTGGTTTGCTGTTTGAAAACCAAGGCACAGGCAATATGCGTGTTTGGATGGGGGATGATTTAAAGCTCTACTCCAAGTCGGGAAACCCAACGTCGGATAATGACGGTAACTATTTCGTTCAGGTAAATAGCAGCGGCAACATTGTTATGCCAAACGGCAACGGCATCGACTTCTCTGCTACAAGTAACGGTTCTGGCACTACGACATCTGAAATTCTGGATGACTATGAGGAGGGGACTTTCAACGCAACAGCAACTAGCGATGGTTCTGCAACTTTATCAGTTAGTGACGAGTTTTACACAAAAATAGGCAGAATAGTCCATGTAAGTTTTACTGTCACTTTTTCTGGATCAGGAAACTCAGGAAGTTTAGTAGTGGATGATTTGCCTTTTTCGGCAGTTGGAACAACTCCTATCGGAATAGGTAGAGAAGATGCTACAGATGGTTACGCTGTATATGGTAGAATGACATCAGGTTCAGACGATGTAGACATATGGGCGGCTGATAGCATATCAAATTCTACAGCTTTCAAAGTAGCTGCAGGAAATATTCGTTTTTCTATAACTTATAAATGTGAATAACACCCCTGTTGGATCACAGGGTAGTCAGTCCAAGCCATAAAGGAGATAAACGATGGCACTAGAAAAATTAATTAAAAACGACAAGATCGAAACGATCTTAAATGACATCTGGGAATTTTCCAGCGTACAAGTTCGCACTGCAACGATTATTCGTGAGGACGGCACAGACTTGAGCCGCTCGTTCCACCGTCATGTGGTCATGCCTGATGCAGACGTAACGCAAGAAGATGCGGATGTTCAGGCGATCTGCAACGCCGTATTCACACAAACATGCAAGGACAACTACCAAGCGTTCCTTGCGTCACAGACTAACCCGTAACAACAGGAGAAAGAAACAATGGCTGTTACACACACTTGGTCGGTAAGTGACCAACTTCAAACCAGAACACAGGATGGGCTTTCCGAAGTCGTATTCTCAGTAGTCTGGCGACTAAACTCAGAAGAAACTGTAGACGGAACAACCTACAGCATTTCCTCTGCAAACCAGATCAGTTTGAACACTGATAACCTTGACCCCGCGACGTTCACATCGTTTGCAGACCTGACAGAAGCGCAAGTCGTAGGCTGGGCCAAGGATACTATTGACGCTAACGCCGCTGAAGGCGAAGGTGTGACATGCGCCGAGTGGGAAGCAGGGCATGATCGCAATATTGCGAAACAAATCAACCCGCCCACCGCCGTAGAAACCGCCCCTTGGGCAACTACAAACCCTTAATCTAGGAGACTGACAAATGGCTGAGAAAAAAACAACGCCTATCGTCATCGACGACAAAGAATACACTTTTGAAGACATGACCCCTGAACAGCAGGAGATGGTAAACCACGTTGCAGACTTGGATCGTAAGATGAACTCTGCTCGGTTTAACATGACCCAGCTAGAAGGTGGTCGTAAGTTCTTCATTGATATGCTGACAGAATCGTTGGAAGCTGATACAACTGAAGTAGCCGCCGAGTAGAATGCTGGGAGTACCGAATGCCTTTGACCAAGCTCCAATTCCGACCAGGAATTAACCGTGAAACCACCTCCTACTCTAACGAGGGCGGGTGGTTTGACATGGATAAGGTTAGGTTTCGGTTTGGTTTTCCAGAAAAAATAGGTGGGTGGGAGAAAACATCTGCCACCTACTTCCTAGGTACATGCCGTGCCTTGCACCCATGGGTTGCTTTAAGCGGTGAACGCTACCTTGGTGTGGGCACACACCTAAAGTATTATATCAATGAGGGCGGTGGATATAACGACATCACCCCCCTTCGTGCTACAACATCCGCAGGGGACGTGACGTTTTCTGCTTCGGCAAACACTCTTGGAGCAAACGTCGCAATTGGCGATACAAATGTTACGCTTACATCTTCGTCGGGATTTCCTGAATCTGGTCGTATTAAAATAAACAGCGAAATAATTACCTACGCCGCTGTATCTGGCAATATATTGCAGGGTTGTTTGCGTGGTCAATCGAGTACAACTGAGGCGGCTCACACATCGGGTGACGCGGTACTTTGTGCCACGCTTATTGTTACTGACGCCGACCACGGTGTTTTAGAAAACGACTTTGTTACTTATTCAGGTGCGGCAACCTTGGGTGGCGACATTACTGCGGCTATCCTAAACCAAGAATATCAGGTTGTTAGCAAGGTCAACGCCAACAGCTATCTTATAGATGCTAGAGAAGAAGCCTCTCTCCCCAGTATTACCACCACTACAGGTTACACTCCCACTTATGTCTTTGCTTCTACAAGCGACAGCGGCAACGGCGGTTCGAGTGTCGTTGGTGCATATCAAATTAACACGGGTCTAGATACAACTATCGTAGGCACAGGCTGGGGCGCAGGAACGTGGAGCCGTGGCGCTTGGGGCAGCGCAGCTTCTTTGGCAGCGTCAGGACAAACGCTTCGTATCTGGTCGCATGACAACTTCGGTGAGGATCTTTTGATCAACGTGCGAGATGCGGGTATATACTACTGGGATAAAACCAACGGCATGACAAATCGAGCCGTGGCGATTAGCGATCTAGTGGGGGCTAACACTGCCCCGACCATCGCCAAAAAGGTTCTTGTTTCTGACAGAGACAGACACGTCATAGCCTTTGGTTGTGATCCACAGGATAACATTGGTACGCAGGATCCGCTGCTTATACGGTTCTCGGACCAAGAGTCTATTACCGATTGGGCGGCTACAGCAACCAATACAGCAGGGGACTTGCGCCTCGGTTCTGGGTCCGAAATTGTTACAGCCGTCGAAACGCGGCAACAGGTGCTTGTGTTTACCGATGTGTCGCTTCACGCAATGCAGTTCCTCGGACCACCGTTTACCTTTGGTATAAACACTGTGTCGGAAAACATTACGATTGCTAGTCCGTTGTCGGCTATTGCCATCGAGGATCAAGTGTACTGGATGGGTGCGGAAGAGTTTTATGTTTACTCAGGTAACGTGCAACGATTGCCATGTTCTGTTCGAGACTATGTGTTTAGTGACATCAATAGCGATCAGCTAGAAAAAGTAACGGCGTCCACCAACACCGCGTTTTCTGAGATATGGTGGTTTTATCCATCGGCTTCGAGCACCGAGTGCGATAAGTACGTCGTGTATAACTACCAACAGCAGATTTGGTACTACGGATCTCTGAACCGCACGGTCTGGTTGGACCGTGGGGTTGAAAGTTTCCCGATTGCAGCAAGCACAGACCATGCCTTGTATTTCCACGAGCGTGGGTTCGATGACGGGTCAACTGCTCCTGCAAGTGCAATCACATCGTTTATTGAAAGCAGTCAGATGTCGATGGGTGAGGGAGACAACTTCGTATTCTTACGCAAGCTCATTCCTGATCTGACGTTTCGAGATAGCACGGCGGCATCTCCGTCGGCTACAATGACGCTTCAAACACGAAATTATCCTGGTGGCGCGTACCTCCAGACAAACAGCAAGACTGTAACCAAAACGGCATCCGTGCCTGTAGAACAATGGACCAATCAAGTAAATGTCCGACTGCGAGGGCGATCCTTTGCATTTAAAATAGAAACAACAGACACAGGCGTGGGGTGGAGACTTGGTTCCCCAAGGGTAGAAGTGCAGCCTGACGGGATGCGGTAATGTCCAGAAATCTTGTTCTACCATTCTTTCCTGTTGCGCCGAGAGACTATAGTCAACAATACCTCGAAGAGGTGGTTCGCTCGTTTGCGGTCTACCTTGAACAGATGCAAAACCCAGGAGAGGGTCGTAATACTTTTTCCGTTTTTACCAACCTTCAAACCGACGACAGCGGCCTAGAGCCAGGGGCTATCTTTAACCACGATGGATATGTTAGAGTGCCAGTAGCACATTCTCCATATGTTCGTGGATCCCAAGCTACGGGCACAGTTGGAACAGTAACAGTGAGTACGCCATGACCGATACAATTATAACAATGCCCGACGGGTCGCGCTGGAAACCTTCGTCGTCTTCTGATACAGTGCATTGTGTAAACTGTGATAACGCAGTTGACACGCCAGAAGAAGTCGCAAGCTACCCCGATGGGAACTGTCCAGATTGCGGACAGTCTTGGACAGGCGCAGAAAAACGCAGTACAACGATTACAGTAACTGCGCCAGAAGCTATTCGAGGTGAAGCATAATGTCATTATTAGGTGCACTAGGTGGATTAGTTGGATTTGCGATGGGTGGCCCTGCGGGGGCCGCGCTTGGTTCTGGCATTGGGTCTCTTGCATCTGGCGGTGATATAGGTGACGCCCTAAAGTCAGGCATGTTAGGCTTTGTTGGTGGCGGAGCTATGGCTGGTATGGGGGCCGCAGGTGGTCAAGGTATTGGCTCGTTGCTTACTTCAATGGGTCTTGGAGGCCAAGCAGCAACAACAATGAATCCACTAGCACGAATTGGTTCGGCTATGACTGGCGGCAATGCAGCCGCAGGTGGCGCAGCAATGAACCAGATGAGTAACATGGCTCGTGCGGGTAGCGCAGGTGGCGGTGGTCTAACCAACCTGTTTAACCTTGGTCCACAGGGAGGTTCAATCTTGTCCAACCCGATGATCCAAGCGATTGCACTACAGGCTTTAGAGCCAAAAGAAATTAAGATGACTACACCACTACAAGATCGACAGTTAGCTACTGGTGAAAGACTACCGAGCTACCGTGGCACACAGGCCAACGATGTACGCCGCCGTAACTTTGCAATGGGCGGATATGTAGAAGGGCCAGGTACGGGCACGAGTGACTCGATCCCTGCACAGATTTATCAGAACGGTATGCCAGTACAGGAAGCTGCGCTTTCTGACGGCGAGTTTGTATTGCGAGAAAGAGATGTCAACGCTATAGGCGGCGGAGATCCTGGTGTTGGAGCAGCGCGGTTATACGCCATGCAACGCCAATTTGACCAAGGAGGTATGGCATGAGCGACACTGATGACACAGGTATGGGCCGCAGCGCCAATTTTATACCAGAGTACCAAGAACGTTTTCTAAAGGACCTCCTAGCTAATATCTACAATGTCGAGCTTGATGCTGATGGCAACCCGCTCCTCGACGAAAGCGGACAACCGATAGTTACGGGTATTGCCGCTGACTCTCCGTTGTACGGTACACCTGTACTGGATGCCGATGGCAACCAGATGTTCGAAACGGACCCGACCACAGGGGAGCAGCTACTAGACTTCCGTGGACAACCGATCCCCATGGTCGAAGGGGGTGTTCGTCGTCCTGACGTAGCACCAATGACCCCGAACCAGCTAGAAGCCGTACGTCTGGCGGAAGAGGGCGTGGGGGCCTTTGGTCCTATGTTCGATCAGGCGCAAGCAGCGTTTGGTGGGTTTGAGTTCAACGAAGACGGTTCAATAAAGACAGACGCAGAAGGTAATCCAATCCGCTCTGGAGCCATTGGTCAGGTTGCAGAGGGTGCAGGAGCCGTAGGTGAGGGCGTTACAGAGTTACGCGGAACCACGGGCCTTTATGATACAGCCACACGTCGAGCGGCAACGGATCCAATATTCTCAGACTTCAAAGAAGATGTAATCGGGGACACCGCGACAGATGTTGGTACAGCAAGTACCTCTATAGGCAGTGCCGCAACAGGTGGGGCCGCTGGTATACGCAGTGCCGCCGCAGGTGCGGACATTCTTGGACAGGCTGGTACAGCGCAGCAAGGTATGCGTGAAGCAGGTGCAGGTATCGCAGGTCAGGTCGGAGCGGCACAGACTGGTGTAGATGTAGCGGCACAACGTGCCCGTCAGGCGTCGGCACAAGCGCAGCGTGATCTGTCGGGTGCAGGAGCCTTTGGTTTGGGAGCCGCCGCAGAGGGTATTAGCCGTCTAGACGATACCACTGGGGCGTTTGATCCGCAGGGTATTGGCGCATTTATGAACCAGTATGAGGATGCAGCCGTACAACAGGCCATCCAAGACATCGCTCGAGCAGGGCAGATGCAAAGAAACGAGCTTGGTGCACAGGCCGTAGGCGCGGGAGCCTTTGGTGGATCTCGTGAGGCGGTAGCGCAGCAGGAACTCGGACGAAATATTCTAGAGCAGCAGGGTCGCACCGCCGCAGGAATGCGTCAGGCAGGGTTTGAGAGTGCCGCGCAACGTGCACAATCAGCCTTCGAAGCACAACAGGGCCGTGGTCAAACAGCCGCGCAGCTTCGTGGTCAGCTTGGTCAGGCGGGTGCAGGTACGGCATTAAATGCAGCAGAGGCCGCAGGTAGACTGGGGCTATCCGCAGAGCAGCTTGCACAGACAGGATCTTTGCAGGGTGGTCAGCTTGGGTTGTCTGGTCAAACCAATCTAGCGAGTATCCTGCAACAAGCAGGGCAGATGGGGATATCAGCGGAAGAAGCTGCCGCACAGTTGGGTATCAGTGCGGAGCAAGCAGCCGCTGGAATGCAAATGCAAGGTGCAGGAGCGCAAGCGGATCTATCTATGGGTCTCGCGGGTCTACGGGGCACAGGCTTCGAGATGTCGCAGAACCTTGGTCAGTCTGCCTTCGAGGATCAGATGCGCCGTGGTCAGAACGCTTCACAGATATTTGGTCAGCTTGGTCAGGGCCTTGGCTCACTGGCGGGTCAGCAAACAGATATCGGCGTACGTCAGGCTGCGTTGGGCGAAGCTGCACAGCAAGCCAACCAGAGCGATGTCAATTCACTATTCAACATCGGAGCCTTGGAACAGGGTCAGATGCAATCAGAGTACGACGTACAGCGTCAGGCAGATATCGAAGAAGCATACGAGCCATACCAACGGTTCAACTACATGTCCGACATTTTCCGAGGTGTACCTTCTACTCAAAGTTCACTAACCGTACAAAGTGTGCCAACACCAAGCCCCGTGTCCAATATTATTGGTATGGCGCAGGGTCTTCAGGGTTATCAAAACGCTGGTGGCGGTGGGATATTCGGATAAGGGTGTAGTCGATGGAACAAAACGTATTCAACCGCAAACTCTTCAAGCGTAAGTCCGATGCAGGAAGCAAAACTGCTGCTCGGGATAAACTGCGTTCGATGGGTGGGATCATGGCATCCTCGGAGCCGTTGCTTCAAGAGGCGATGAAAGCGGTACAGGGTGCGCCTACACCACAGATCGACATACAAGGGATCATGCAAGCACAGAAACGGATGGGTCCAATGCCCTCCGCTCCGATGCCGCAAGTTGCACCGCAGATGCCACAAATGCAGCCTCAAATGTCGCCGCAACCCGCACCTCCGCCACAAGCACCAGCGCAACCCGCACCTCCACAGGGTATGAACCCGATGCAAAAGCCTATGGGTTTGAACATCGGTGGTCGCCCTATGGACCGCAGACAGGAGTTGGCAAACTACTTGGGGGCAGCAACAGGACCAATGCCGCAGGTTGATATACGCCGTCAGGCAGGATCTGTTGTACAACAGCCTGAAGTAGACATGGATGCCATTACACCTGAACGTGCTATCGAGTTGACTAGCGCAGCGCAGAGCGGAAAGTTTCCTGTAAACCTGCGCCCGTTTACTGCTGAAACCGCAGGTAGTGTAGAGAACGCGCAGTTGTTGAATGACAAAGCCGAGCAGATTGCAGCGGCAATGACAGATCCAAACTTAGATGATGAGGATCGATCTCGTAATTTACTTGCTGCATTAGGCGGTGATGCGTCTGCATCAAACGTAAAAAAAGCCTTGGCGGATACCTCCGAACAGGTGTTCGGTAAGAAAGTAGACCGCGAAGCTAAGATTGACGCTATGAATGACGCCATTACAGGCTTTGCTATTGCCGCAGGGACAAGCCCACGCGCCTCAAAGAACATCGCCAACGGCATGTTAGTCGGGTTGAAGTCAATGAAAGAGACAGAGCAAGGGCGTATCAATACAGAAAACGCTCTGGCACTAGCAGCAGCCAAGGCCGCAGCCAAAGGCACAGGCTCCGACGGCACATATAACAAGCTATATCAGAAGGCGATTGAGAAAATCATGACGCGACCTGATGAGTTTGGCATCTTTGTTGACGAAGATGATCCAGCCGCATTGGATTCCGCATCTAATCAAATTACCACACTCGCTGACCGTATTGCACGAGCACAGGCAGGTGGAGGTCCCGCACCCAGCACCACGCAACCTATGACTGATATTGTTACTATCGATACTCAAGAAGCGTTTGACGCGTTGCCTCCTGGGTCTCAGTATATAGATAAAGCTGATGGGATTACTTATACTAAACCAACTTGATAGAGGATAACCCACATGGCAAATCGTTTTGGTGGCATTCCCGTCGAGCAAGAACAACCCACAGCAAACCGCTTTGGTGGTATTCCTGTTAACCAACCCCCAAAAGAAAAAGTCGCAGAAGACGAAGGCGTTCTACAAGAGTTTGCAGAGGGCGTTGGTTCTGGTCTGATTGGTATCGGTCAGGGTATCGGGGAACTCGTAGCTTCGGGTATCGATCTTGTTGCCGATACAGACTACGCGGACGCGGTTAGTAACGCGGGGGAGGCCACCCGTGACTATCTAGGCTTGGATCCCACAGGTTTTGTGGGCAAAGGCGCAGAGATCATAACTCAGTTTGTTATTCCAGGTGTAGGTGTGGCTGGCATGGTGTCAAAGGCAGGTAAGGCGGCACGTCTTGCTCGAGGGGCCACAGGTCCTATGACACGGTCACAACGCTTTGGTCAGGCTGCAAAGGAGCTTGCCGCAGCGGGGGCCGTAGATGCAGCCGTAGCTAACGACGGAACAACTACGGTAGGTGATTTCTTTGATGGCGGACCTACCGCAACCAACCAAGAGTTGGGACTGTCGGGTCGGGAAGAGGCGCTTCGTCGTCTAGGTAACAAGTTTAAAGTCGGCACAGAAGCCGCGTTGCTTGGTGGTGTGGCACAGGGCGTATTGTCTGGACTAGGTGTAGGTGCACAGAAAGCCGCTCAAACACAAACAGGACAGGCTGTAGGTCGGGCGGTTGGAGAGTCCCAGCCTGTGCAAGCAGGTAAGGGTTTGGTCAACCGTACTCGTGAGTACCTCAAGAATGCAGAACGCCGTCGTGTGTTTGGTGTAAATCCAGGTGAAGCAGACTTGGGTCGAGGCGAACAGTTCATTGCTGACGCCTTGGGATCGTTACGCTACCGCTCCTATCTACCAGAAGAAATGGCAACTGAACGTCTGTTGGTGCAGGGTAAAGTGCAGCCATATATTAAACGTGCCGAGGTCACACTGAACAAGCTCGAGAGAAACATCGACAATGCGATTGGTAAGATGGGCAAGGAAGTGGATAGCGAAGTCGAACGTCGAATGATCTTCGACAACATCGAAGAGTATCTGACCAACCCAGACGCTGAGACTAAGAAAAAGTTTTTGTCCAAGTTACCTTCGAACATTCGGAGTGATGTGCAGAACATGCGTCAACAGGTCAACGACCTAAGTGAAGGCGTGTTGAACAGTAATTTCCTAAAGGAAAATAATTTTGTTGATAAGGCCAGTGGTCGTGCCGTTAAAGATGTGATCAACGAAAACATAAACTCGTACCTCCGTCGCCGTTACCGCGTATTCGAAGACAAGACGTATACTCCAACAGGCGAACAGCTAAACATAGCTACCAAAGAGTTCCAGAAGGACAAAAAAGCTGTTCAGTCCGAACTAACTAAGATGGCTCGGGGTGATGCAGAAGGGTTGTTTACCGATGCAGAGTTAACGCGTATTGGTGCTCAACGTCTAGGGGCGGGAGACCAACAGCGTATTGTTATTGAGGGTAAGGTTACAGACGAAGCTGCTCGACTTGCTCGAGATAGTTTTCTTGGGCGCAATCGCTTGCGTAATAGATCCAACGCCAAACTAAGCGGAGGCCGTGTAGCAGAAAACCGTTTGGACACGGGTATGTTTATGGAGCGTAAGTATCTACCCAAGTACCAAAGGGAATTGCTTGGAGAGATCGATGACCCGAGAGAAGCGTTCATCGGTACAGTAGCGGATCTCGCACAATTCAAAGCTGTGGATGAATACTTTGGTAACCTAAAAACTATGGCGCAAGCCAACGATGGGTTTGGTAAATTCTTTATCGATCCTACTAGCATGACCCCGCTACAACAAAAACAAATGCTCGATAGTGGGCAGTATGTGCAGCTTGGTAGCGCAAGAGGTCGAAGCACCCTACGAGGTGAAGCAACAGATGAGCTAGATGAGGCCGTGGATCGTTCAGGCTGGGGTTCTTTGCATGGGTACATTGTGCCCGAGCGCATCTACAAAGACTTGACCCAGACGGTGTTAGCGGAGGACGGGTTTGGATCGACGGCTATCCGAGGCGTATGGGACACGTTCCTCCGAGGCAAAGGTATTTCACAATACTCCAAGACTGTTCTGTCTCCTGTCACGCAGGTTCGTAACTTTACCACGGCATCCTTGTTTGCTTTGAGCCAAGGCAATATCGGACGTGGTATGAAGGGTAGCCTTGGGGATTCTATGAAGATGACGTTCAGGCAGATGTTTGAGAAGGTCCCTGAAGACGAGGTACTTGACGAGCTTGCTGACTTGCAGCGTCGAGGCATTATCGGAACCCAGACGGAGCTTCGAGAAATTCAAGACATGATCAACAAGGGTATCGGGTACTCGACCCGTGGACCTAAAGGTTTGTCGGAAGCATTGGGCGGGGAGGCTGGACGCAAACTTGCTGACACAAAACTGGCTCGGACTGTGGGCAAGGGCACCAAGATGTTCGAAGACGCCTATCAAAACTCAGACGACTTTTGGAAAATTTACAACTATCAGTTCGAAACGAACAAACTGCGTAACGCGTTGCGCGAAATGAACCCCGTGGACCAATATAAATATTTGACCAAGGGCCAAGACTTGAACCCACAGATGCGTCGGCAGATTATTTCTGACCCATCCAAGATGGATGAATTGCTGAAAGATCGAGCCGCGCAAATCGTACGGGATACCGTACCAAACTATAACAAAGCTCCTGAATTAATCAAAGCTGCGCGTAAGTTGCCTGTTGGTAACTTCATCACCTTCCCGTATGAAATCTTCCGTACAGGCGGCAACACAATCCGTCAGGCTATCGAAGAGATGAACCCTGCAAATGCAGAGGGTATTCGCAACATCGGACGCCGCCGTATGGCAGGGGCGATTGGTACGTTTGGTGTTATGCCAGCCGCCGTAGCTAACTTTGGATATGCTGCTTCAGGCGTAAGCCGTGACGAAATGAAAGCGTACCAACGCTCCTTCTCTGCACCATGGGAAAAGAACGCGGTGCTTGTCCCGATTGGTCGGGATGAGGACGGCAACTTGCAGTACGTCAACTTCAGTACCACCAACCCATATGACTCTATAATCTCCATGTTTAACGCTGCAATTAACGAAGCAGATGAAGGGTATCGTCAGGGTAAATCAGCAGGTGAGATCACACTACGGGCAGGGTTTGAAACGCTCAAAGATTTCTTCGAGCCGTTTTTAAGCCAGTCCATTGTGACTGAAGCAATGTTAGATGTGACTGCTCGAGGTGGTAAGACAGGTACAGGTGCGAGGGTTTACAATCCTGAAGATAGTACGGGGGACATTCTCGGGAAGAGTTTTGCTCACGTTCTAGAGGGAATTGTACCAAACGTAGTTCCTGCGGAGATCAAAAACTTGAACCCTGCAAATATTGGTGGAGGAGTATCGGAGTTTTTTGAACCCAGTAGATTTGCCCGAGGCGTTGTCGGATCAATAGCACCAGGTGTTATAAGTCCAAAAGACAAACTTCTGAGAGAACGTAAGCTATCAGAAGAAATGTTCCGCGTGTTTACTGGTATTACGCCGATGAAATTCGACCCTGAGTTTGCCCTACGAATTAACGCGGGACGTTTACAACGTGCTCAAACGGACGCTAAAGCAATCTTTAACGGGGTTCTTGACGATGGTAACTTAACTGCGGATCAAATGGTTAGAGCATATCAACGAGCCAACAACAGTAAACGAAGAATAGATGAACAATACTTCCAAGTGATCGAGGATCTACAAACCCTTGGTTTGGGCAAAGGGGAAATTCGTAAGATTTTGAAAAAAAACAAGATCGGTGGCGCTGATGGGATTATGCGTGGACGCTTCGAGCCATTCAAACTATCGGATGATGCAAGACGCAAGATGCGGAACGCAGGTAACTCAGAAATTTACAAACAAACTCGAGGACCTTTGCGGGACATCTACAAAGAGTTGCGTGGAACTAAGTTGACCCGTGACGAGGAACCTGCACCTCGACCCGCACCTTCAGCTAATCGGTTCGGTGGCAACCCCGTTCAACTACCCGCTCCACCACAGTCAACTCCGATACCTCGGCCTTCAGCTAATCGGTTCGGTGGCAACCCCGTTCAACAGGTAGACCCACGACTGCTCCCTGATCCTCGGACCCGAGAGTTGTTGAACCGCTAGTTCACACGTCGATCTTAACCGACACCCCGTTGCCACCAAACAGGTGTATGACTTCGTCGGAAGCCTGTTCAATCTCTTGGATAATGGCCTCGTCCCCAGTTACGCATGCCAGATTTAGTGCGCGGTTAATCAAATCAACCAAAGCCTCCACTTGCATCGGGTGCATTTCCTTAAAGCCGAGGGTATTAATTGGTTCGTTCATTCTATTTCACCCCAATCATCTTGGATATCTACATCAATTTTCGAAGGGACTTTGAGCGGCACACCAGTTTCCATAATTTCCTGTATTTGAGCAGCTTGCTCCTGCCCCTCTACGTTAAAGCATAACTCATCATGCACCGTCAGCATAGGAGTAAGTCCCGCCTCGTAACAATCGAGCATGGCTTTTTTGGTTTGGTCCGCCGCCGAGCCTTGGATCAATCTGTTTAACGCCTTGTAAGTAAACGCTCTTCTTAGCTTGCCCATGCCCCCATACTTTTTGTTAGCCTCCTCGTATGGCAGAGGTTTGTTATACCCGAACGTGCTTGGTTCCCACAGGTCGAAGCGACACAGTCTACCCAACAGTGTGCGGATCTGTCCCTTGTCCCCTGCCCTGTTCGATGCCGCCGTCGCCAACTGCTTAACAAACGGAACCTTCTGGTGGTGCTTGTCAATCAATTCCTTTGCCTCGCCGCTAGAAATAGCTAACTGGTCTGCCAGTTTACCAACACCCATGCCGTACATAATACCAAGGTTCACTGTCTTTGCTTCCTTGCGAGTGATCCCTGCCAAATCCGCAACCATCTGGTGTAGGTCCACGTCACTATTGTTGAACTCCTCGACGATGTTATCGACCAACGGACCGCGCATCATGTCTGGCATGTTTGCAGCAAAGTGTACCAAGAGCCTCGGTTCTTGGCTCGAGTAGTCGAAGGACCCCCACTTGCACCCGTCCTCGGGGATAAACAAACCTCGGATCAGCTTCTTGAGTTCCTTGTCCCGTGCAGGAATTTGTTGGAGGTTGGGGTTCGATGCTGAAAATCTACCCGTGACAGTGCCACCCTCATCTCTCCGCGTGGAGTGCAGTTCGGTATGGATCCGCCCGTTGTGCTCGTGCCGCAGGATACTATCAATGAACGTGCTGTCAGCCTTGTCGAACTCGCGCAGTCGCACCAACGCCTGACACACCTTGGCCTCGTGACTGTTGAGATATGCCTTGGTGAAGGATGGTGCACCTTTATCGGTGCGCGGGTAATCCATATCTAACTTCTCGAACATCTTCTGGATTGAAGCGGATGCCCAAATGTCTACGTCGATCCCTGCTTCTTTCTTGATAACCTTACGCAGGGCGTCTGTTTCTTTCTTAATGATCTTCTTGTTACGGTCTGCCTTGTCCAGATCTACGCGCACACCTCTGCTCCGCATGTCCAACAGGCAGGGGATCAGTCCCGTCTCCAGCCGCCAGATCGACCACAGGTCCTGCTTCTCCAGTTCAATCCTCAAAGACTGCCACAGCTTGAGCGTAGCAAGGGCGTCCTGTTCTGCATATGCCCCGACATACATAGGTGGTAGCTGCCACATCTCCGCCTTGGGATCGATGCCCCACGCTTCAGCCGCAGCCTTGAGCAGCTTCTCATCCTTGCGGATACCTGCATAGTCACGGGCCATAGCGTCTAGGCCAAAGGACCACCTGTTCTCGTCCACCAGTGCCCCTGTTATCATCGTGTCGATTATGTTGCCCTTGATCTCTACCCCCTCTGCACGGAGCCATCCTGCGTCGTACGTCGCATTGTGCATGATGATGTTCATGTCGGGGATAGACAGTTGCCTGTTGATCCACTTGAGCACCATCTTTGCATCGAGGTTGTGTCCGTTCTGGTGACGCATGGGGAAGTACCACTTGTCTTCTCCTGCGGCTACAGCCACACCAATAATGTGCCCGTCGTTCCGCGCCCAACCTGGTCCCAGTGTTTTGATGTTGGGGTCCTTGGTCTCGAGGTCCACGGCTATTTCTTTATGACCCGTCAGGTCAGGGAACTCCGATGGGATGTTCCAATCTTTGTCGATCAGGTTCAGTTCGTTCTTGATCTGGTGATGCAGGTCGCTGCCAAACAAATTATCCATCTTTGTTCGCCATAAATAAATTCAACCTTTTGGCTATCTCATTCTCTCGGTCAGTGCACTCGCAGCCCAACGCACTGTACCCAACCTTATCCACCCATCCGTCTGTGGAATCTAAGTTGTGCAGTAGACGCGCTGTCTTCATCCAGTCGAGCATCAAAGCCACATGCCGTGGGGTGATGTACCCGTTGGTTGTTTGGGCTTCCTTGACGATCAGGTTCCACCCGTCAGCGATACGCGTGAAGTTATCGTATGCATCTCCGTAATCCTTTGCTCGATCACCGTTGATGTATTCTCCTGCCTTCTCTAGGACCTCATCTCGTTTCAATGCTTCACTCCCTCATATCCTGCCACAACAAAGGTGTCGCACTCCGCATCCCAAGTGAAACGCAAGGCGTCGATGTCCTCATCTTTTGTATTGTCCGAGACGCGCATCCGCATCTCGAGCTTGGTCATTTCCTGCCATTCTTCCAAAGTTATTTTTCTGTCTGTCATAGCTCGTACCTGTATGTTTTATCTGTGTCCAATATGTGCAGTTCCTTTCTGGCTCTTGTGATGCCAACATAGAACGCACGGTGCTCATCGTCTGGGTGCTTGCTTCGCACACTTGCTTTTGTAGATGCCAAGAACACAACGCAGTTGTCATCCTCGCCGCCTTTCATGGCATGGAACGTAGACACTTTGATCCGAGGCGGTTCGGTTATGCTCTCCCCTCTCCGCTCAATAGACTGAACGTACAGCTTATCATCGCTGCCTAATCGTACCACGTCCATCGGATCTCGGTCCAATGGGGCTTCCATTCCATACCTCAATAAATCTTCGTAACAGAACAGCTTCTCAGGAGGCGCAGCGTCGAGCAGCTTTATTGCCCCATGCTTCACTACCTTATGCTCCCCACGCTTTGGTACAGCGTCGTACAGTGCCTTGGCTTGGACGATGTTGATACGCCCACCACCCTGCAAAATACGCCACAACACAATGGCCTGACCTGCCTTGGGATCAATGGACGGGTGCCCCTTCACACTATACATGTACCCCGCCTCCCGCAACTTGGTTGCAAACTCTTTCACGAAACTGTTGGTTCGAGCCATGATGGTCCATGACCCCTGATGTAAGGGGATCGTATCCAAAGTAAGGTGATAGTCGATCTTGCCTTCCTCTTCTCGAGGATGAAAGTCTTTGGGTATACGTCTGTGTATACGCTTCGCTATCTTCTGAGACAGGCCGTGGATCTTTCGAGGCAACCGATACGACTGGCTCAATATCTCGATGTTGTTGGTCAGAGTGATGAACTTCTTTACGTCAACGCCCGTCCATCTGTGGATAGCCTGATCATCATCCCCTGCATAGATCACCTCATCCGAGGATGCAGCCATGTGCTTGACCATGTCCAACTGCAAAGGCGTGAGGTCCTGTGCTTCGTCCACGATCAGTAACTTGAACCGAGGGAACTCCACGCTCATGGCCCTCTCGATCAGATCAACGAAATCCAACTTGGACTGCATAGTCTTATAGACGGTCATGCTCTTCTCAATCTGCACCATCTTAACGTAGTGCATATTGTGGTCACCTTCCTCGTTGTACTCCTGCTCCAGTGACACGCCACGGTATCTGGCCCTGTCTATCATACGCATATACTTGCTGCCGTCACCGCCCCCTGTCTCGACGACGAGCCGACCTTTCTCTGGATCTGTTTTATCCATGCCGTCGAACGACACGCCGAGGTGCCTACCCATTGCCGCCCAATCATCCTTGTCCATGATGCTGCCACGGGTCAGACCCAAGGCGCGGAAGGCTATCGAGTGCAGGGTGCGGAAGTACGCAAGCTGCTTGATGTCCATGCCGAACTCATCGAGCACACGCTCCACCGCTTCTTGTATGGCCTTGCGGGTAAATGAAACAAACGCGATCTCCTCGGGGCGAACACCATCCTCGAAGGCTTGGTGTATCCGTCGGATCAGAGTGTAAGTTTTACCGCAACCAGGTGGGCCGAGGATTAACTTCTCATTCGTCATTTTTACCTCGTGGGCGTGTCGCCAACCACTTCACAACCTCGGCCTCAACCCAACGACTGGTGTTGTTCTTGGATCCACTCTCTTCGCCCAAGATAATAGGCTTGGGGAAGGTGCCCTCTTTTACCCACTTGTATATCGTGGACTTGGATACATTCAGCCAGTCGGTGACCTCCGCTATCCGCATTAGTTTTTCTTCAGAATGGAATGTCATTGTTCATGCCCTCACTTTCTAATTCTATTTCAGCTTGCTCAAACGCAGGAACCCACCAGACACGCAGCGTTGACCGCTTGCCATCAGTCTTTCTGATAGCGTGGTGACCATGGCACTCCTGCCCCCCGTTCATTTCTTTCAGCCGCTCTTGTACCTCGGCTCTGGTATACTCGTTAAACCCTCGGTTCTTTAGGAACTGCATAATCCCTGCGATAGTAAACCGCGTGTAACCATCCTCGGTCCACGGCTTGCCCATCTCCATCTCCTCGGGAACCATGGCTCGGATGCGGCTCGTGCAGTACACCTGCAACAGTTCTTTGAACTGACCCTTGATCGTCATCTCTTCTGGAACCTCTTGCTTCACAGACTTCGACATCAATTCGTTGACCATCTGTTGCCACTTCTGTGCCTTGAGTGTGGGAGGCATCATACTTAGCTGCTCCATGCACTGACGTTGCCAAAGGCTTTGGTTCTGTAGTTGCTCCGTGTTTAGTTGCATGCGCTGCCCGTCCACATCCATGAAGTACAGGCGTGGTTCTGATAGCAGGATCGTCAGACCCCCTACGTTTGGCATGTCGGGGGCTTGGTTGCCCACGCCATAGGGTCGGGTCTTGCATACATTCTTGTCACAGAAATCTTTGAGCGGACACACATCACATTGGTAGAAGTATGTAGGCTTCTTCTCCAAGGATCTTTGTATGTTTACAATCTCCGTTGCCTCGAGCGCAGGGTCGCAAAGCATACGGTTATACTCCTCGTGATGCTTCTTCCAATCGTCCGACCACTTGAGCCGACAGTACACACCCACGGCAAACATCGTGATGTTGCGGTTGTCCCTGATCTTTCCCTGTGATGCCATGACCTCGAGGCAGTATGGCCCGTCGGTAAAATGCTTTCGGTCTCCACCAAATGTCAGCTTGTCTAAGTCCGCTGCACTGACCCGTGCCTTATCGACAGCTTTCAGAAACTGCTCGAGTTCCATAGCGTTGCCCTTCTTGTCCATGGCATAACGCATAGTCTCTTCCGCATTGTAATACGGCATGTTGATAAAGTTACCAACGTCCCCTCGTTCCGCGAGGATCTTATCTTGCTTGGGGAATATCTCACAGCCACTGTGACCAAGGGCAATCGACATCTCTGTCAAATACTCTCGGATCAAAGCCGCAGGTTCCCAGTCTTTCAGAAACAAAAACAGGTGTGCACCACCTGACTTCGAGCGGCACAAGATCAATGGCATCTTCATTGCTTGTACCTTCTGGTTCAACGCTTCTAGGTTTAAGTCATAGGTATCGATGTCCAATGCTCCGAACTTACAATCGTTCGAGGAGTTAATCGGAATAGAACCCACGCCTTGCTTGCCGTCGATGTGCGCCTGTATTTTTTCTTCGTCCAACGTGCCATGAACCACGCGACTTTCCGCCTGGGTCTTGCCGTTCTTGCCACGTCGGCCCACGTTTGTTGTTCCGTATGCTGCATCCGAACCTCCGAACGCAGCCAACAATCTTTTTGCATCAGACATGCTTGGCTCCTGTTGAGGTTAACTGGACGCGGTTGACTGTTAACTTTTGCCCCCGCGTCCAAGGCTACTTAAAATGGGATTTCATCATCCGCTACGGGAGCAGCAGTCTTCTCTGCTTGCTTACCCTCTGAAGCCTTAACCTCACCTGCGGCAATGCTTTGACGAAACGTCTTAGCTTCTTGATACAGGTTACCAACGAAACCTACCCCAACCTTGGAGACCGAATAGTTGGAGTAGGTTTCGTTGCGCTTGTTAGTCTCATCCACAGTGGTGAGTTTCCAAACGGTGCTAAAGATAGGAAGGATCTGCATCTGCCCTGTCTTCGGGTTCTTTGCTTTGTTCATAGCGATCTGTGTCTTCCAACGCTTGGAGACTTTCATCGCCGTGACCTTGAAGTCTACCACCGCAGGTTCCCAACCACCTTCATCGTCTACGATCAGGCAATAGTATTCATCTGCCTTGACCAGTTGGTTGCCGCTCGGAAGGATGTCCATCGTACCTTCCTTGGTGGTCTGGGTAATCACAGGATCACTTGCATCGATCTCCTGCACAAACCCACCGCCGTTCTCGCGTGTGACGAACTCGGCATACTTAGTCGTGACGTAGCAGGGAACAACATTCAAACCATCTTCGCCGTCATAGACTGCGTTGGTCAGGGTGTTGTACATATCACCAGACGAAAGACCCTCGATAAACTTGGCGTCCTTCTTGTTAATCTGTGGTGACATCTGTTGTGCCAGACGAACGTATGGGATCATCAGTTCACTGGCGTCAAAGGCTGCACCTTCTCCACCGTCTGCGAACATATCGTCCATTACGTCTGTGCTTAACTCTGCATTTTTCTTTTTTGCTACCGCGTTAGCCATTGTTTTTTACCTCATATTTATAATCACTAAGAATACTTTTGATCAAAGCGATACGTTCCTTTGCCATGTTCTTTCCCTTTGACAAGTGCGCGTATGCAGCCTTCTGAACCGTGTTCATATCAGCCTCAAGTTCCGCGAGAGTTTGAAGTTCGTCTTCAATCTGCTGTTCGATCAAACGATCTTCCATCTGTTCTTCAAAATTATCCATTACGCTTTCCTCCGTATCTGTGCTGCGTTGGTGATGAATGCCCCGAACATATCGAGGTCGATTGGTTTACCATTCTCAAAGCGTTCTTTTACAAACGCCTTCAATGTAGAAGGGTGAACATAGGTTTTCGTCGTAACGGGGAACCCTTTGTCTTGCAGGATACCAACGACATCTCCTGCTAGATTGTCTTGCCCCTTGCCGAAAGAACAGATGATATCGTTCTTGATGATGTCATCCAATTGATTATCTCTCAGCCATTCGAAAGCCTCTTCCCGATTACCTACGGGAATAGATGCTTGCACGATGAGCTTACGCTCCACCGAGACACCGTCCACATCAAGCCGCTCGACACCCATCTCATCCATGAGATTAGGGATGCCTTCAATAGACAGCTTCTGCTTCTCAGCCTTCAAACTTTTCAAGTGTTGCTCCGTCTCCTCGATCTGTTGCTCGACGCTACGGAGTTGCCGAACCAGTTGGCTTAATTGCTTTCCAGTTCCTTCATCGACACTGGCTAATGCATCAGCCTCGTCGAACATGTCTTCAAATATCTCGGTCATTGTTACCTCCACCGTGGACCTTCGAACCACGCAACCAAAGAACGACGAATGCCTTTTGTTACGGGGTTTACTTTGTGCAGCATGTAGCTTGGAAATACCAAGACAGTGCCCTTTTCTTTGTGCCAATCAGGTAGTGTCTGATTGTGAATACCAAAGTCACCGCCCTCGTAATCGCTCGGGTCACTCAGTTGTACCGTGAGAGATATCTTACGATCATAGGGAACGTCATTGGTGAACGACACATCAACGTGCCAGTCATAATGACCCCTCTCTGTTTCATGGTACTCAGTATACTGCACATCGCAGCATCGTGTTACGTCGAATGCAAACGCTCTTCTGTTTGCCTCCTCTGCAAAACGCCACAGTCTATCCTTTAACCAAGTGTTATCAGACAGCCATGCGATACGACTTCGTCTAGCCTTATCGTTGTCTTCTTTCTCAGCGCCCAGTTTAGCTTTCTGGAACTGAGTTGCTGACGCAGCTTCTGCAACGCGCCCAAGGTCATACTCCTTGAAGCCTTCGTCGCCACGCCAAAGTTGAAATAGTTTCCTCAAAGTTTCCTCCTCTTCAGGGTTGTGGTTGACACACAAGTTCGAGTGTCGTACCTTGGACTGTATAGGAGGATACAAATGACTGTCAACTATAAATTCAAAACGAAACCATATGATCACCAACGGACGGCAATGGACCACGCTGGAAGCAAGGACGCATATGGGTTCTTTATGGAGATGGGAACAGGCAAGTCGAAGGTTCTAATCGACAACCTCGGTACGCTGTTCCTCGAAGGTAAGTGCAACTTCGCTCTTATCATTGCACCAAAAGGTGTGTACCGCAACTGGGTTGCGAAAGAAATTCCAGAACACATGTCGGATGACGTACCGCATCGAGTGATCCGATGGGTCTCATCACCTAACAAAAAACAAAAGCAAGAATTAAACAGTATCAAAGACGCATACTCAGGCTTGACCATCTTCGTGATGAACGTCGAAGCCTTCTCAACTGTCAAAGGACAGAACGCAGGGATCTGGTTGGCAAACAAACTAGGCAAGTTCGGTCTGATTGCCATCGATGAAAGCACCACAATCAAAAACCACAAGGCCAAGCGCACCAAGTCGCTCATGAAAATCGCAGCGGGGTTCTCGTACCGTCGGCTCTTGACTGGGTCGCCCGTAACCAAGTCCCCCCTCGATGTGTATTCGCAGTGTGAGTTCCTTCGACCTGGTCTCCTTGGATATGATTCCTACTGGGCATTCCAAAGCAGGTATGCCGTGATCAAAAAACAAAACATGGGTGGTCGCTCGTTCACACAGGTGGTGGGGTATCGCAACCTCGATGAACTGACAGATCGGATTGATCGATACAGCTATCGGGTGCTCAAGAAAGACTGCCTCGATCTGCCAGAGAAAACATACACCGCTCGGTACATACCACTGACCAAAGAACAGAAGATGATGTACGAACGCATCCAACGGGAAGCCTTGATGCTGTTCGACGATGGCGAGATGGTCACCGCACCTGCGGTAATCACGCAGCTACTCAGGTTGCAGCAAGTGTTGTCGGGCCACATCAAGACTGACGAAGGTAAGATCGTTACCTTCCCAACCAAACGCATGGACGCGCTCGAAGAAATCATGGAGGAGCACAATGGTAAAGCAATCATCTGGTCTCGCTTCCGCTATGACATACAAGCCATCGTCCTTACGTTGCAGAAAAAGTATGGCAAGCATTCCGCCGCAGGGTACTTCGGGGACACAGGGGATGAGGAGCGCAACGATATCGTACGCAACTTCCAAGACCCTAACCACCCACTGAAATACTTTGTCGGCAACCCCGCTACCGCAGGATATGGTTTAACTCTGACCGAGGCTGATCTTGTGGTATACTACGCCAACGATTTTAATCTGGAGACAAGGATCCAGTCTGAAGATCGGGCGCATCGTATCGGTCAGAAGAACCCCGTCACCTATGTGGATCTGATATGCGAGGGCACCATCGATGAGAAGATCGTCAAGTCCCTTCGCGCCAAGATTGATATCGGTGCAAAAGTATTAGGAGAAGAGGCACGAGAATGGCTGACACTAAAAGCAATAGACTAAAGCACGAGGCTGCTATCGAAACAATCGTAGACTACAAGCGTGGTCTCAGGCACCTCGATACTGGGGCCAAAGAGTTTTCAATGCAGACAGGGTTGGATGAGGACGTAGCCAAAGCATTCTTGAAAGGAATGAAGAAGCACAACGTCACGCAGATCCGAGGCTACAGCAAAGAGCCAGAGCGTATGCGCCGAGGCAAGAAGGGTAAACCAAACGAGGCCAAGCTATGACACAAGTAGAGATGAACTTCACCCGTGAGCGAACCCGATACGATCAGATGGAAGAGGCCGCGATCAAGTACCACAAGGAACACCCCGAGATATACGAACTGTTCTGTCGGTTTACTTTCGACATAATTAATCGGGGCTTCCGTAACTACGGTTCCCAGTCTGTGTTTGAGCGGATCAGGTGGCACACTGACCGTCCCGATGTGGACGGTAAGACATCGTTCAAGTTAAACAACAACCATCGAACATTCTATACTGAGTGGTTTGCCCGAGACTATCCGCAACACGCTACGTTCTTTCGTCAGCGCGTGAAGATCAGCATGTTTAAACCTGCGTCTCGGTTCGAGGAACTAACTCCTCAAGACTTTCAATAAAAAAATCCCCGCCGTTGCAGTGCGAAACCTAGCCAGGCGGGGAGTTATTGAGGCGATAAAGCCACAGGCGTGGGCCTCATCGAGCAGTGTATGGAGCATGTCCTACGAAGCAACCATACCAGAGTTATTCTTGTTTTCATAGGCTTTTCTTATCAAGACAGATAGCTGTCGAGCCATGGACCTCTGGTCGTCGGTCGCCAATTCATGAAGCATCGCGTGGTCGTCCAACAAAACGGCTACGTTCTTGAACTTTGGTGCCTCCTTCTTTTTTGCTTTCGCCATGTCGATCTCCTGTTGTACGAAATATGTTGCCTATCCCTACACCAGTCGCATGCAGAATGCAAGTCACATGAAGTAAACCAATGTACTCATGATTGACTTGTCGTTAATCAACACGGTACGCACAACATCGGTATCTTCCTCCAACTCTTCAGCCAGTTCGGTTAATGTCCAATACCCGTTGTCCTCTTTCAACAGGCGGTGGACCTTGTCGAGCAGCGTGTGCGACACAACCTCGATGTTCTCTTGTTCGTGCGTCACCTCAACA
>Ga0208767_1000585_pt1 | contig 30375 bp, 46 predicted proteins | sample VirMetDEL_Mar_21_FD_184514 | JGI IMG/M metagenome (GOLD analysis project Ga0208767, IMG submission 184514) | Aqueous microbial communities from the Delaware River and Bay under freshwater to marine salinity gradient to study organic matter... | ecosystem: Environmental > Aquatic > Marine >... | reverse complement strand
GTCTTTGCAACCAACTCCGCGACCCGCAAGTGTAAGTGAACAAGCCATGTTTTTTGTGTTTTGGAGCTATGTGGGGGAGCCGAAGCCCCCCCGTCAAGCGGGTTAGTGATTACGACTGGCGACGGCAGACAGCAATGGCCGCTTCATCCACAATCTGGCAACCGCCAGAGAACTGCATGATAACGCGGGTAACGTCTTCACCAGTCACGTCACGCAGGTTCAAGATAGAAGCGTTGATGTGGTCCGTCAACAAGTCCGTGCCGAAGTACAAGTTATCCTTGCGGGCAAAGACGAAGCTGTCGTCTGGCATACCAGCAGGCGTGATGATCTGGTAGCCCTTGTAGTTTTGAGCCATACCCTCTGCCAAGTAAGTCAACTCAGCCGTGCCCGCGATAGCTTCGTAGTAGAGTTGCTTCATAGCGCGAGACATGAACAGCTTCGTTTCTGGGTCGCCAGCAATGACAGCGGGGATAGCCAAGCCGTTCAAACGAGCCAAGATGTTGGCGGCGGTAGTAGCGTCGTCCACCAAGTCTTCTTCACCTGGCGTAGCTGCCACAATCTTGTTCATGATGCCTTCGAACGAGTTGTACGTTCCGGTGGTAGAACCATCGGTTGAATCGTACTTACCCTGCCACAAGTTGCGTTCCACTGACTCGGCAACCTTGGCCGCGACGTACTGTGCGGTGTAGGTGGTGAAGTCGGCGGGGGCGGGGCTGTTCTGGCCACGCATCTGCGTGCCTTCCCACGTGGCGCGGAGGTTCTCGTTGCACACCTGCTCGTTTACCTTGAGGGCCGCTGTTTCGAGGACGGCTTCGCCCAAGGTGAGTTGTCCCGAATCGGGGGTGGTGAATGCACAGTCATCATTGAGCTGGATAGCAGCACCGGAGAACTTCCGAAGAACAATTTTGCTGTGAACGTTTTCGAGTACAGAAACGTACCCGTTTGCGATTGTGTCGGCTGACAAGACGGCGGCGGCGACGTATGGACGTGCTGCCTCTCCCCTGTATGTACCGACGGCTACTGTAGCGTTTGCCATTATTTAGAGAATTGATTGTGGATTGCTTGAACGCGCTCCTGTACGGTAAGTTTTTTAAGGTCGATTGGTTCCTGTGCGACGACAGGTTCTGCGTGCTTCAGTCCGGAATCGGCAGCCTGCTTTTTCACAGCTTCCAATTCGGCTTTAATAGCATTCAGTTCGGTGAGCATAGGATCTGCTTGCTCATCTTGGGCTGACATCTCTTGCTTGTCGGCATTGTCAGCCGTCAGTTCAGTCAAGGCCTCAACAATCATAGACTTTACGTCTTCACGGGTCATGTATTCCGGTTCTGTAGATGCCTCGACTTCTTCAACGTTTTCTGCAACAACTTCTTCAGTCATTTCTTCCTTTTCGTCGTCGCCAGCTTCGACTTCAGCGGCCTCGGAAACGGCGTTTACAACACCAGCGTCACCTACGCTGAGGGTCATGCCATCTTCCATAGTGTAATCACCGGCTGGCAATGGAATGCGCTCGCCTTCATCGTTGATGATGAATGCTTCGACGCCTTCAGCAAAGGCATCTGCGTCAGTGTAAACAACGGTGCCGTTGTCCAACGTGGCCTCGGCAAATTCGGTGCGGGGGTTTTCCGCCACCGTCAAGTTGACGTTAAAGCGGTTGAACACCTCCTGTACCCGTTCTGTAATGTTCATGGTTGGGGGTTTTTTTATATAGACGTTTTTCAAGGGGCTTTCCTGAACCTATTTTGATAATTCCTTTTCTAGAGCGTCAAACAAAAGTTGCTTTAGCTTCGATTCGGCCCAACGCTTGGCGGCCTTACCGCCCCACAGCAGGTAGCTAATAGTTCCGCAAGCTGATGTGTTGCCGGGGTCGTAGTCTTCCTCTGCGCGCGCCAAGTAAGAAGCCATACGACGTATAGTTTCGAGGCTGACCGGTTCGCCTTGCGCTAATTGCTGGGCGCGAACTTTACCTGTTTGCGTCGCGCACTTGTTGCCGTTTTTCTCGTTTAGTTCAATGCCACGCTTGGCGTTGTTTCTGACGGCTTCTGGGTAATCGCTATACGATTCCATGACAACGCGCTTGCCAGACTTCGTACGCTTGTCGTCATTGACAACGGCACGAGCCAACTCGGAAAGCATTTCTTCATCTTTGTCCTTCTGTAGGCGGTCAACAAAGTAGCCTTCTATGCTAAAGCCTTTGACCTTGCCTTCTTTGACCCACTCGGACCAGATGGCCTCGTTGTCTACTTTGACAGCTACCATCCACGTGCCCACTGGTACGTCGAGGCCGTAAACGGCAGACTTGTCTTTGTCCTTGTCTTCAACCAACCACGACTCGACGACGGTAAGGCCGTTGATGTTGTGTTCGTGTTCAAGGGTGTGGTTCGCTTGGTTGCCATGCTTCAAATACAGTTCGCTGGCCTTACGCACCGTGTTCTTGCTGAAGTAGACGTAGAATTCTTCGTCACGGTTCTTACGGTAGATAGGCTTATCAGGAACCAATGCCGGGCCGACTAGCAGGCGTTTGTCTTCATCGCTAGTGGCAAACTGCATCTTGTCATCTTTCAGGGCGACAAAAGGCAGTTCAATGGCTGGGCTGTCCACGAGGCTGATGGCGTCAATGCCATACAGTTCTGCGTCTTCGTCGATTACGAGTTCTAAGATTTTCATAGGGTTGTTTGGTCTTGAATGAGTTGGTTGGCTTGTTGGGCGTTGCTCACGTCTTGCGCGATGACGTACGCTTGGATTGGGTCAGTAGATACGGCGCCCTCGCCCAAGAATGACAGATCAAGCTGTGGGGCACCGAGGCCACCGGCTTGTTGTCCCGTATCCGATACGCTAGCGGTGCTAGATGGCGGAATTGGTGGCAAACCTGCCGTGCCTTGGTACTCGGTCTTTCGGATTGCTTGAATTTGAGCGGCTCCGGCAGCAATAGCGGCGGCTGCTGCGCTGACAGCCAGACCCGGCCCCACAACCGGAATGGCGACCAAGCTTCGGTACGCGTCTACCGCGGCCACAGACTGCGAAATAGTTGCTTGAGCAATTGACACGGCCTTGTTTATTTCAAACTGCCTCTTGTTGGCCTTGTCCAACTCAAGGGCCTTGTTGTATTGTTCGACTTCTAGGTTGTAAAGGCGTTGCGCTGACGCTTCCTGTTCTTGTGCAATGTCCCTTTCGATAGCCTCGCGCTGACTGTCTGACTGCGCCATAAGCAACGCTTCGTTGAGTTGGTATTGCTGCAACTCTGCGTCGTATTGTTCCTGCGCAATCTGGTTCTCAATTTCGCGGGCCTCTTGTTCCAGTTGCACGCTAGCGCCAAAGAAAGCCTCGTTGAGACCCGTGAGCGCATCCAAGGTGTTTTGGACGGTTTCAATTCTGGCCTGTTGGATTGCAGAATTTTTGTCCGCTTCGATTTTAGCAAGGTCGTCAAGCAGACCCTCGGTAGCTTTTTTGATTAACCCTTCGTCATCACCTGCAATTGCGATACGCTGGTCATACAACTGCATAGCAGCCAACTCTTGCCTTGCATAGTCATCCAACAGCAACGCATACAGCTCGTCTTCCAGATCCTGCTGTGCTCGGAGGCGTGCTAGTTCTCCATCTATAACAATGTCTGTCAATTCATCTTGGTGCGCCTGCTCTGCGGCCTCTATTCTTTTGTCGCGAGCCATCTTGGCTTCCTCGCGAAGCTTCTGCGATTCTTCCTCTGACAACTTGAACAGCTCAATGGCCAACAGCTCGGATTGGTATTGGTCTTCAATGGCGGCCTTTTCGGCGTCCAACCCTTCCAGTAGTTCCGTCGTCCAGCCCCTACGCAACGCGGCAATTTCGGCCTCCTGTGCAATTACCTCCTGATTGATACCAAAAATACTGGTCATCAACTCTGTTTGAATGCCAATGCTTGCGGCCTGTGCATCGGCCAAGGCAATTTCTGCCTCTGCCAAATTTGTAAGGTTTTCCTTGGTCTCCCCTTGCAAGTCAATCTGCTCGCGTAACAATCGGATGCGTTCCTTTGCATTTCCTTCCTGTTTCTCTGCCAGTGCGCTTTCAATTTTTTCGGCCGCATGAGCTGCGTCGAGTCTTTCTTGGAAGCTCAGCGTTTCATCGTCGCGTACCTTCTTGAGCGCTTCGATTTGCGACAGGCTCTGTGCGGTTTCCACCGACAAGTTGCGCTCTGCATCTTCCAGTTTTTGCATCTGGTCGGTGATTTTTTTCTGTGCCTCTTGGAATGCCTGCAAGCCCATGATGTAGTGCTTGATGTTTTCTGGGTTGAACCATGAACCTGCCATGGTTTCGTCTGCGTCGGCAACAGCTTGATCTATATCTGCGATGTCTTGTTCAAGCCCGGCAATTTCCTCGCTGAAGTCAGCCGTTCCAAAACTCATCTTTTCCAAGGTCTCGTAGAACGTTATCCCCAATTCCTTGAGCGTCTTCCTAAACCCTGCCGTAGCTTTTACAAAACCAGCTTCAAACAAGTTCTTGATACCTTCAAGCCCTCGTTGAAATACCTCTGCGGCGTACCCCGGTTCTGTAAACAGTTTTATTAGGCTACCTGCCAACGAGGCCACGCCGTCGGCCAAAACGGTAAAGACAATATTTAGCTGGGCCATAATAGACTCGAACTGCTCTGCCCTTTCCTTGTTTTGCACAAAGGCGTTACCGACACCCGCAAGCAAGCCTAACAGCAAACCAATGCCAGCAGCTTTGGTGGCAGCGCCCACACGCGTCATAGCCTTGCTGCCTAGGTCGCCAGCTTTTTTGAATCCTTTGCCTAGCTTACCGGTTTGTTCGGCGGCCTTTTTGGTTTCCTTGCTGAGGTCATCGGCACTGTCAGCAGACTGCTCAATGCTCTTATCCATTTCCTTGGCGGCATCGGCGGCGCTTTCAAGGTTTTCTTGTAGGACGGTGGTAGCCTCCAACACCTGCCCGGTGTCGGCGTCAAATGTGAATCGTACTGTTTGGTTTAGAGTAGCCATGTCAGGGTTTTGTAGATAAGGAAAGCGAGCGTGCCGAACCATGTCAGCAGAATCAATCCGGCTAATGCGTAGTCAAGCACGATAAGCCACTGCGGGAACAGAACCTTGGTCTTGGATTCCTGCAAGGCTTGGATTGCAGGCATGATGTGTTTTGGACTTTTCATTACGGATTTGTTGGTGCCGCTAGGTTCTGTTTGGGTTTACACAAATTGACGTAGCCTACGCCTTCAATTACTTGGTTGACCTTGAGCCAAGAATATCCATACAACTCACAACATGCCTTTGAACCAATGTCGATGTCATCAATGTCAGAGTCATTGAACAAAATGAAGTTGTGCTTGGAATCGTAACTGGTGGGTACGTCATCACACAAGCTGACATCTGACAAAATTTTGATGAGTTCCAATTGCACCAGCCCTTCGACGTTGGCGTCGTAACTCATTTTCAGGACACGGTAGTAGGCGTCCTTAATGAAAATCTTGTCACTGAATTCAAAATTGGCAATGTCAGTTTTGGACAACCGAGCATAGCATGTCAAGATCCTTGCTTCATCACTGTACAGCTCCTCCACATACTGCGCCCAATATTCAAAGAACAGCGTGCGCCATGGCGAACACGTGGTGCCAATTAGGGGCTGCTCCATGCCGTAATTGATATCGTGCCCGGTAATGTCTACTTCGTAATCGGAATAGTTGCTGAAGGACGGGAAGAATGACTCTGGCCCGGTTGTGTCGCCGTCGTCATCCCTGATATACCACTGACCAAAGATGTCAGACACCCCGTGCCAATAGGCAACCATCGGCAACGGGTCCTTGATAATAGCGCCGTCACTTTGAATGGATCTGTGAATTGGAAATGAAGACCCAGGAATCAGGCTAGTCATATACTGACCAAAGGGCGCCTCGACCTTCTTTTCTTGCGCTGCAAAATCGTTGTTAGGCTCTGTGATTCTGTAACGTCCATAAACGCGGTCTAGGCTCTTTTGCACCTCATCACTGATGAAGTCCTTCCCCGGGAGGTAAGACCACTCGTATTGCTTCGCTTGAATGTCTGTTGTCGGCTTAATAGTTATGTCCTTGTCGTAGTCTATGAGGTTGGTCCAATCCTTCTGTGTGCCGGTGTCGAAGTAATCCGTAAAAGGCTCAATCAAGAAATGCTTTGGCGTGACTTTGTCCGGGATGAAGACAAGGTTGAACATTTTCTGCAACCCAGAAACGAAGTCGATTTTTTTGATAGTCGGCATATTGCCCGCCACGTCAATAGGGATAATTTCGTAGCTGTTGAGGAATTCTACCTGTAGGCCTGTGCCGTTGTTGTTCCAAGCGTTGTTGGCCTCAATAAAATTGTCGTCGCCAGACGCGCTCAAAAAGGTGTATCGGTAATACAGTTCGTCGCCGTCCTTGAGACCCAAAATCAACTCAAGTTGCAAGCCGAAAAAACCTACGCTTGCATCCGTTTGCAATTGCAACAACTCGGCCTCGCCAGAGGCATCGACGAAGTTGCCGTACAAATACAACTCAAGGTCGCCCACGTCCGGCGTGTCGTCGTAGGTGTATGACCAGTTCATGGTAATCTTGTATTGACCGTTGGCAGCAGCCGTAAACTTGTGCGTGCTGTTGTCAAAATTGCCGCCGTCGTCTACGCCGTTGCTCACGGTATCGACAATGGGCAAGATTGCTAGTGTCGCGTTATCACTTTGAATGTCCGAGACAAGGCCGGCTTGCACCGTCGACGGAAACGTGTCGGTGGACACCGGCTGTTGCGCGCCATTGTATGCCGGCATATACATATCCTCCATGGTACCTTCGCCTGTCTCATCGAAGAATGAGGAATCGTAGGTGTAGCCAGCTTCGTCCATGATGGCGTCGAAGATGGTCTTGACCTTAATGAAAGGCGTCAATTCACTTCTGCGGATGCCGTCTGTTGGCGTCCAAGGCGGATTGTCAGGGAAGCTGTAATTGAAGCCCTTGTCAATTAGACCGTAGCGTACCTCTGGCGCAATGCCTACTGCAGTCGTCCATGAATTCACTACGTTTTGCAACGTCAAATCATGGTCATAGTCAGAAAGGTCAAGATCTGACAACATGCCGTCGCCAATGTCCGTCTTGAGGTCGAGCGTTTCACCAAAAAAAACTAGTTCAATGTCGGCGTAGCGTTGCTTTTGGATATACACCGCCTTGACTTGACAACAACCCCGAATAACCGGTGTCGTACCACTAAGGATTTCGGCCGGAATTTTTTGCTTGAGGTTTTTGACGTCTACGGCAGACGGCTCGTTGATGTAGCCAAAGAACTCAAGGTTGCCTTTGGTGGCTGGCACACGAAAGGACTGAGAAAAGCTAGCCCGGCTCGCGTTGATGTCTGCAACGTCATTGAACTGCAACGTCAAGTTCACGGACTCGTTCTCATACAAGTCGATTTCCGTGTTTTCTAGAATCAATTTTAGCATCGGATGTCTTGGGCTAGTTCAATGTCGAGACTTACTTCGAACAACTGTGAGGCCGCTGGTCGGACCGTGTATGTGTCGGTCTGAATCTGACAGGGCAACCAGTCGCCCGATGCCACACGGAAAAACACTTGCTTTGACCGGAACGCATATTGCAACAACTCCAATTCCTCTGGTCTAAAATGAAGGTTCTGCAAGTTGTAACGCTCTTTTCCGGTCTTGTGGTAGGTGTCTACTTGGGCGTCGTAGGGGTTGAACGTGAATGTCTCCGCGCCATACGAGCCAACCGATTTTCTGTAGGTCTTCGACTCCGTACTTATGCTCTTGAGGTTCCTGCCGTCGAAGCGAAGGAAATCCCAAGCGCCCAACGTGTTGACCCAACACAACTGCACAGGGTCGTGTTTGATAGGTCGGCAATCCCTTACGACACGGAAAATGCGACTCTTGGCAAGACCCGTTTGAGTGACCTGGAATGTAAGGTAGGTCCAGTCCGGGTGTAGCCCGCCAGCAAACTTGGTGTCCAACTGAGCTGGGCCACAAGGAATCTGGTAGACATTCCCGGAAAGGGCTAGACTAATGCTGATTGTATAGTTCAGTTGGGCGACCAATGTACTGGTGCCACGAAACTGCTTAATATCTACCCGGTTCGCTGTCTCAGATGGTCCGCCCAAAATAAATCCCGTCTTGGCAAACTGCAAGGTGCCTTCGTCTTCATCGGCCATGTGCATTTTGAAATACCTATCACTGCCCACAAGGTTTCTGTCTGTGAACCACACTTGTTGAGTTGATCCGGTAGGGTACAGGAAACTGTAACTAGGGTTTTTGCCTTGTGAAATTTGAGCAACCCCATTGAACAGGTGGACATTGGCAAAAGCCTCGCCCAAGTCTTCTACGCCATCGTTGTATTGCCCCGCTCGGATGATGTATTGCCTGACAACTTTCTGTACCGACGTGCTAGGAATGGTTGTGGCTGTATGCACGAAGATGTTACCCCCCATACTTCCAACCTGCACACAAGATTCAACACGGTCACCCACAATGTCGGACAAATCAAAATGTGCCCGGCCTTCGGCATTTGGTGTCAAATACAGCTTGGCAATTTCGGTGCCAGCCGTGTTGGGCGTGCTTGTGTAGTTGTCGTTCTCAAAAACCTGCACAATGAACCGTTCAGGCGTAGTGGCCTCATCCAATGTGAAGATTAGATGTTGATGGCTTGCCCTGACGGCTGTGCCGGGTGAACTTTGGATTGTAACGGCCATGCTATTTCGGTGCTATAGTGATGTTGTCTGTCTTGAACTTAAACGCCGACAAGAAGTCGTCAATAAGTGCTGACCCCAGTTTGTCGCGGTACTGTGGCACAATAGTTTCGAGGGCAACGATGTAATACCGCAGCCCAACGATTCCTTTGCGCTTGATGGATTTTGCAATGGCGTAGGCCACTGAACGCTTAGGATCTACTATTTTGCCCGTGCGTTCGCTTTGGTAGGGTTGCTGGCTTCTAAACTGACCGCCTGCCGTTCGCAACCTTACGGGCTTGTCTTTCATCCACTGGTAAATGGCGTCGACGTGCTTTTCTGAGGGGTTGTCATATTTGAAGCTGAAGGGAGCCCCCCGGCGCTTGCGTGTGCCATTGACCCCCCAGTGTATAAATGCCGCATAGGGTTGCGGGCTTTCGAATACAATTTTCCCCTTGCTGATGGAATATGTCAGAGACTTTTGCAGCGTGCGTGTCGCGACACCGTAGCTACGGTTCTTGCCGATTTTACGGCTACCAAGCTGACGGCGTGCTGCATCGTTTACCTCGTCGGCAAACTCGTAAAGCTCCTTTGTAAATTCCTTCAGTTCCAATTTTACTTGGGGTTCTTCGGTCCTTTGCTACGTCCCAGAATGACGGCTTGCACAATGCGGTTGAGCAGATCCACCCAACGGTCATCTTCTTCGCTTTCGGTCAATGCTGTTACGGTTCCCAGCAAGACCATGATAGCCACGAGCAATTCACTCCAATTTTCAATAATAAATTCCATGTTATTGTGGTTGTACACCTGTGAGCGGAGCAACACAGGCATTATGTTGATATGGTACTATGATTGATAAGTCAAGCAGACACCCAGCAAGGGTGTTGCTTTGTGTTTCCTCCAATGGCGTGACACTTGCGCTACCTACCTCGTATAGGTACTCGAATTCGAAGATGTTACCTCCGTTTTTCATATCCGCCAAAATATCTTCTGCCACTTGTTCGGCATTTGTGATGTCTGCCTTTTGGTATAGGTTTTTGTCGGCCTCCGAAGGTGGTAGGCTCAAAATGTAAACCTCCATATTGTAAACCTTGTTACCTCCATCGTAACTGGCTCCCGTGTACACTACGTGAAGCAGGGGGTACAATTCAAACTTGTCCAAATCCACGTCGCTCGGCGAACCATAGCTGAAGCTTTCGATGAAATAATTGTCCTCTGCAAATTCTTGGAACTTGTCGATGAGGTTGCTGAAGGTTATCATTTGGCTCGCTTTATTGCTTTTTGTTTTTCAAAATCCAAGTCTTGCATGAACGCCAGATGCGTGAAAACGTGGCCGACAGTAAGCTTGGTGACTTTGGGGATGTCAAGGATGTTTTCGTTGGCGAGGGTGTAAAGCGTCGGGTACCACCCCCACTTGCTAGCAAACTCGCTGCCGCCAGTCCCTGACTCAGTAAAGATTTGCGCAAAGTGTTCGCTTGTCCGTTCGCGGTAATCCAAAAAAAAAGCAGGGCTCCCGCGACAAGCGGCGCTTCCATCTCTTTGAATACATCGGCGTCTTCCTCTGCCGTGTAGGGTTCAATTGTGTAGGTGTCCTTATACTGCCTTATGACAGGGCGGTAAAGCACGCTCATAGCCTTGTGAGCCGTCTTCCAAAAGTCTTGCGTGTAGAGGTCCATGTCAATCCACTCACCGGCAGTGAATTTTTCCCAGTCGGGAATGAAGCCGTAGTCAACGCCTTTGAGGGTGATGACCTTGCGGTGGACGCTCGTATCGTTTACCATCAGCTTTGTAAGGTGCGCGTTGGCACCAGCAATCAATGGCTGTGGCATCTTGCGCAACTCAAAAACCGGTACGCCCGTGACGCCATGAACGCGGCGAATAGGGTCTTTCTCAAGTTCTAAGATCTGCAAGTGTCTTAGCTTGAGGTCGGCGAAGCGGGCGGGTAAGGTTAGCTGCATCTGTAATAAAGACGTATTTGTAAGAATTCCTGAACTAGCCCAAGGCGTATGAGCCAAAATTTGGGTTCGTTTGATTGAAGGTTATAGCGTAGCGCGACGCATCAACAAAGTGGTTATAGGCATCAACCGGTACGTTCAACTGTTTGCCGTTTTTGTCTTCCTTCCACTTGTAATTACGCAGTTCCTTGATGCCGTTGACGCTGCGTGACGTAATCGACAGGGGGTGGCTTCGCAAGTAGTCTATGCCTGACCGCACAGAATCTGGTCCCTTGCGGGCTGGGTGGACATTGAACCCGTGCCCGTGTATTTCGTCAATGCTCTTCGGCTCCGCAGAGTCGGCAACAATCATAGTGCCGCGACCTATGCCGGCGTCCCTTAGCGTTTGTGTAATGGCCTGATTGGTCAGACCGTGGGCGTAGCATATTTCGTCCAAACAAAAGCCCTCGCCATCCGTGTAGACAGCAACAATAGCCGTCGGGTCATTCGTGTAGCCAAAGTCGAGGCCATAGGAAAGCAAGCGCCAGCCATCCGGTACCTGATTGACTTCCTTCCAATGCGTGAAAATGGTAGACCGGCTAGTGCCTCGTTCACCCAGACCGTAGACCTTCCAATAATTCTCATCGGCTTCTTTAAGCCGTTCAATTTCCGCGACCACGCTAGCCTCAAGAAAAGGGTTGTCCCTGTATGTCGTCTTGAAGAACTGGTGGTCATTCCTAGTCAGTACGTTGTCGTATATCCAATGGAACTCGTCAGAAGGGTTGTAGTCTATAATGATTTGTCCTGTTGTCCGCAGTATGAGTTGGCGCCAGTCTTCGAGGGTCAACTCGTTGCATTCGTTGACAAACAATATGTCCCTTTTGCGGCCTCGCACCTTTTGCGGCTGGTCAACTGATATGAATTCAACCATGTTGCCGAACAAGACGTAGGTAGCCTGACTCTTGTTGTGCGACGCCGGATTGTATAGGCCTTCCTTCTCGAGTATGCTGAAAAAGTCGCGCATGACAGAGGCGCGGATAGCCGGAAACGTTTTGCGGGCAATCGTAATTACAGCACCGGCATTCTCGTTGACATAGCACAACTCAATAAGGGCCTGCAAAATTGAGTACGTCTTGCCGGAACGCGTGCCGCCTTGATGCACTTGGACCTTTGCCGTGCATTGTTTGACATGGTAATATGTCGCTGGTTGTTTCAAGTAACGTTCGACTTGTCATTGACGAACCAAGACAGCGGTTTTTTCTCTTGCATTTCAATTTCCTGTCTCTCAACGTAGCCCCTCGTCTTGCCCTGTGTCTTCAGGTAGAAAATTGTTGCCGTCGTGTTGCCCTCTTGAATCTGCTTGTGCAATTGACTTTCTGCAAAGTCTAGCGCGATTTCTTTGACGTCATTCACGGCTCGCTTAAAGTCTGGGTCTTCACGCAACCACTGGTAATAAGTCGTGCGCCCTACGTCAGCTTGTTTGCATGCCGTCGTCACAATGCCCAAACTTTTCGTCAAGGCCTCAAGTAACGCTTTTTTATGGTGTTCGGTTTTGTTCATTTAATCAGCTTGAGAATGTGTTCCACGTTTTGCTGTAGATCTAACAGGGTATTGTTTTGCAACCGCGTGGTGTCATTGTTTGCGATGACATTTGCGGTCTTCGTCTTCATGGCTTTTATGAAGCGCGCAGGTTGATTGCTTCCCCTTGCGTCATATCGTTGTTGCATCAAATGTTCTTCAGCCTCTATGACGATGATTTCGCATGGGTGGTTGTCGAAAAGCTTCTGGCAGAATAGCCTGTTGCCTTCAAACAGGACAATGGCCTGCGGTACCTTTTCCACGAACTCTAAAAAGTGAGGCATAACGTTCATGGCCAGCTTGTCGGTCCCGCTGAATGTCGTGCCATCGTAAATGCCTACTATGTAGAGGTTGTCTTCTTTCGAATATAGCCCCCGCACATTGCGATAAGCGAAGGTGCGTAGACGGTCTTGGTAGTGTTTTACAACCTCCACAAGGATTGACGTCTTGCCTGAGCCTGGTATGCCGCCAAGGGCTACAATTCTTTTAGCCATTTCGGTTCATAGGTTTCGCGTCTAAAGTCCCACAGAACATCCCAGTCCACGCCTTGTGGCACGTTGCTCTGCATCTTTTCAATTTCTTTGCGCATGCGTTCAATGTAATATCCGACGTACCGCTTGCCCTTCCTGTATTTTTTGTAGGCGCAAAGGGTGGTCTCTATGTTCCAGATGTTCGTATGCGCTATGTCGTAGGTGCCCACATGCGACTTGAGAACCTGAAATTGATACTGCAAGTAGCCCAGTTGTTTTTTGTTCAGACGTTTTTTTGTGCCGTGTGTGTCGAGTTCCATTTTGCCTAAGTGATACACTAGTCCGTTACGGCAGCTTTCCGCGTTTGCCAAATCAAGGTGCGTCGGCTCCAAGTCGAAACCGGTCAACACGTAGACCATTTCGAGGTATATGAACATTGTGAAGCGTCCGAAATTGCGGATCTGCGACAAGTCATCAAACGTGTTGTCGTAGGTGTTTTGTCGTGTCGGTTGCTTTAGGCCTTCAAAGTATTCCGCTTGGCTTTTCCCATTCAACAGGTCGCGATAGCTGACGAACGTTTCAACGAACTTGTTTTGCGTCTTGACGCGCAGCCGGTCAGTTTGAAACAAGGTTCGGTCTTTGTTGGCGTCCCACCACCTTTGCAGCCTCCCAACGTCTACGTTTTCGTAGTCCGGAAACTCATTGTAGATGTAGTAAACGTTTGTGGCTGAATAGCACGTGCCGAAAAGGAACGCAAGCCAGTAACGTTGTTCGGTGTTTAATTCGAAGCGGTCTGCGACGTAACGCAGAGCATCGTTGCTGGGGTCGATGTCCTTAGCCCTTGAAGACTCAATGTGGTATGTCAGGTAATCGACCATACGTTTTGCGGTACGCCTTTCTTTGTCGCTGTCTTTGCAATTTTCGTCATGCCCATAGCCTCATAAAAAGCATTGCCCCTCTCGTTGTCCATGTTGCACTTCAAAATAAGAGGACGTGGCAAGGCATTGAACAATGCCCGGCCTACGCCCTTGCGTGTGCTTTCATTATCCACGCCAATCTCATGCAACACGTATGCGTTGTATTTCTTCATGTAAGAAAAGCGCATAAATCCGCCGTCTTCTATAATCAGAAACACGCTTTTGTTAATGCCTTTGATGTAGTATTCCCAGCTGTAAAACAGGTTGAAGGAACCTATTTCCTTTTTGTGTTGCTTGTGAATTTTCTTGATGAAATCCGCATCGCTGGCTATGGCTCTCCTAATCTGCATATATCATTCCGGGTTTTAGTTCGACTGGCTGCAACTGCTCGTGTGCCCGCATCAATATGTCCCTTGTAGACGCAAAATAAAGCCCTCCCTTGAACGTTGCTCGCCAAAGAGGGCGGTTGGTATTGCGGAAAGCGTAAATGACGTTAGAGGCGCTCAAAACAAGTCCGGCAAAACTGGCGTTCTTTTCTTGCGTGAAGGCCAGCATGTCTTGGGGGTTGTCATTGCACAATTCTAAAAGCAAGGCGCCGTCATTGTCGCAAGACAACCGTACGTCATAGGCCTCTTCCATTTCTTCCTTTGTGCGCATATCTATAACGCCATTGAATACAAGGGCGCTCTTGTCATTAGCGAGCGGCTGATTGTTGTTGTGATTCAGGTAGTCGCCACTGGTCGAGTAGCGGTTGTGAAATATGATGCGAGTTGCTCGTGGTATTTGCAGTTCGTCGAGGTTGTGCGCCTTGTGCGTCCTTATGCCTTCGTTGACATAGGACAAACCAAAGCTATGCAGGCCCCTAATCTTGCTTTCATGCATAATGCGTCGCAACAAGTCGTAATGCTCATGGGTCGGAGCGTTGCAAGAGAAGCCAACAACGCCGCACATCAGTTTAGGCTATTCCCTCGTTTGCGCCGCTTCGCAATGGCTTCTTCCTCTTGCGCCGTACCGCAATGAATCATGTTTTCACGGTAATACATGACCAATGAAACGCGCGTAGCATCCTCGTCAATCTTTTCAATTGGCGTGTTACCATGCCACTGGTGGACATCAGTTAGCAGCAGATCGCAATTTTGCATGTCGAAGGCTACGCCCCACTTCGGAAGAACAAAATAACCGCCCGTGTATCGGCCTTTACGCAGCACGACTAGATTGCCAAATCCTTCGGCGTAGTCTCCTTTGTCGGTATGCACAGCCGTCTGCCAGTTCTTGTTGACGGTAACTGTTGTGAATGCCGTGTTGTGTATTGTGAAGTCCGAGGAGGTCTTGTCAGCTACTGCTCTCTGCTTGGCGTAATGCTCAGGCATAAGCTTTTCGTATTGCGTGTCAACGAACTTGATAATAGGGTACGCCTTCTTGAACTTCTCAAAATCGCGCATGTTGAAAGCCGTTTGCCGGCAATAGGGGAAGCGTGGGTTCCTATCAAAATATCCAATAATGCCGCTATTTACTGCGTGGCCAGCAATCTGCGTATTGGACAAGGCGCCGTCAGATTTGCGTCTGCGCCGATGCATCGTTGTGCGACCTTCGCCAATTTCGCCTGTGCTGGTACCCCTGTTCGTTGTCGGACTTGCTGCCGTCTTTAGGTTTTCATACGCCGTCTCTGCGATGTTGGCGGGAATGATGCGCTTGCGAAACTTGGCTATGCACTCGCCGCTTTCCTCGTCATACACATCGACGTCAGTTGTAAAAAGCTGGTTGTAATCCTTGTCGCTGAGCAGCTTCCCAGACAGCTTCTTTGTTTGCTCATCCGTTAGCCGCGCCTTGACTTTATGCACCTTCGCCATAGTCCTCGTATGCTTTCTTGACAACTTCATAGATCGTGTCTGTTAGGTTGTCGGTTCCGTAAACTTCGCGCAGGGCCAACTCCCATCGTTTGAAGTCCGGCTCTGTCTGCGTATTCATATACAACTGCACCATGCGTGTGCCCGTCTCCGGGCCAAGGTCTTCCGGGTAGTCGTATTCGCCGGTGTCTTCAATTTCGCTTTCGAATGAGGTGTCGTCCCACTTTGGGACATACAGACCCCATTCCTTCAGATTGTCGACTTCCCATTCATTCGCCAGTACGTCCCAATCCCATTCCCCGAATGACACGTTGTCCTTAATTACGAAGGCTTTTTGCTTGGCCTCCTCCCAACTCGCGACATACACGGGAACCTGTTTGAGTCCAGCTTGCAGCGCCGCCTGCAACCTCATGTTACCCCCAAGAATCATGTAGTCTGGGTCAACAACAATAGGCCGTGCCTCTAGCATTTCAGGGAATTCCTTGAGGCTTTTGACAAGCTTTTCTAGCTGGTCTTTGCGAATCGCGCGGGGGTTATTCGGATTCGTCTTGAGTTTTTTGGTCTCGATAGTTGTCAGCCGTGCTGACGATGTTTCTGAGGGTTTCGCGCACATGGTAATCGTTTATTGCGAGGTTGAGTAAAAGTTCCCAGCTTTCCGCTGATTGATTAAAAACACCGAACGTTGCAGTGTCATCGGTTTGCGTCATTGTAAACACCAAAAAGTCGTCAGACTGATTCAGCATTCTTTTGACTTTGCGTAGGGTCATGCGTTCTTGAATATTTGGTACCGTTCTACAAACGTCTTGTCTATTTCCAATAGGATATTCGCCTGCTTCACCGAATGCACGCTTGTCGTGTGGTTAATGCGGCCAAGGCTATGGCTAATTTCCCTAAAGGTAAGTCCGTGGTCACGCAGATATTTGCTGACCATGTGCCGGGTGTCCGCCACGTGGCCACGTCGGTCTCTTTTAACAAGGTCGACCCACTCGAAACCTAGAGCCTCGACGCCTCGCTTCGCTCTGCGCATAGCCACTTCCTTGTCATAGTCCTTGTCGACCCGCGCCCCGACGTTAAGCCACAGGCTGTCAGTCATGGCGCAAGGTGCTCCATTGCTTTGCGCATACGGCAATGCGTTGATTTTTGTTAGGGTACTCCTGTTCCATAGTTGCGTCTGTCATACAACGTCCAAGGAATTCAGTCATCTTTTCTCTGGCTTTCGGCTTAGGAATCGGCATTACGTACGATTGCTTTTAGTTCGTTAATCATGTTTCTGTTGCACGAGGGACATGTGCTAACCTTTGTCCCGCTCAAGTATTTGTTGCTTAATTCTTGTAAGCCTTCAATCGTTTTGTCTTTTTGGTCGAGGAAGGCTTTGATTTTTTCTATGTCTGCCTCTGTAATTACAGCTTCCCATTTGCCCAGCGGACAACTTGATGTCTTGAAGCGCGTTTTGGTTGGCATGTGGCATCCGCACAGTGGTGAATCTGTAAAGGCCTCTTTTACTAACGGCCCGCAGCTTTTGGTCTTGACGACAAAATGCTCGCAGGATCTACACGTATTTAGTCTATCAGACCTTTTTTGTGCGGAAACGAATAACATGGCGTAATTTTTCTTTGCTTTTTTGGATGGACTTGTAGAACACGTCGACGGAAATGCCAGATTCGCGACTGATTTCCGCCATGCTCCAGCCATCAAGATACAATTGTAAGACAGTCCTATCGAACCACGCCAGATGATTGGCTAGTATTAAGGCTTCCTCCTCGCGTATTTTATCTTGTAGCAGACTTTGAACAGCAATTTCTTTTGTAGGGTAGTCGCCACGGAAGTATAGAGGGTGGAAGTCGTCAGTACGCGCTATGAACATTGCCCTGTTGAAATAACTGGGCATGTTTTTTATCACTGAACCCGACTTTAGAGCGCGAATAACACGCAAATAGGTGTGATGCACCAAGTCGCGATTGTCGCGGTGTAGGTTGCGCGCATATTCTACCAGTTCGTCGTAGTTCTCGCTGAACCAGTCATCAAAGGCCTTTCGTGCTTCGCAACTCATCGACAAGGCGTTTGTAATGGTGGTAAAGTGATTCTAATTCGTCGCGCGTGTATTTGTAAGTCTGCTTGCTCGCAATGTGTAGACCTTCTGCGGTACCCTCGCCATACACCCTGTCTAGGTTTTGACTGAATAAATACTGTTCACCGCTGCGGAAGCCATTGCAACGCTTGCATTGGTACTGGACATTCCTCTCATCCCATCTAGTCGACATGCACGCGCGGCTCATGAAGTGGCCTGCATCGACTTCTGACCAGTGGCGCATGGCGCCGCATGTAAAACACTGTCCTGTGCCAGTCTCATCAACCGCGCGCAATCGTATGTATTGGCTAAATACAGTGTCAACCTTCTTTACCATCGTCCCCCGTTTCGGGGTTCGTGTATGGGATTGCTTTCCAGCGCCCGCGCGCATCGGTTGGGACGCTCTTAATCTCTTTGGCTTTGTCGAGTTCCTTTTGTTTGGCCTTTCTTTGTTCGGCATATTTACTGTAGAGGTCTTGAAGTTGATTGTCAGATAGCTGAGCAGGGGCAACCTTCTTTACCTCCCGCCAGTTGGCTTCGCGTACCTCAGCACGCTCGCCTTCATATTGCCGGAATATATTGCATAATTCAGGAAGCTTGAGCCTTTCATACTGCACTGGGTATTCCCCTGTCTTCAATCGGTGGCAAATAATCTGCCATTCCTCCAGCTTCATGGCCGGGAATTCGTCACGAAGAAAGCGTACGGCGTCAATTAGATCCTTGTCAGCAGTAATTGTTTTGCTACAATCAAGGTATGATAGCGTGTCCTTCAACATGATAATCAACACGGCTTCTGTGCGAGCCGGATTCATTCGATATGACGCTTGGATGTTCGTTCCTTCAGCCCATGCCTGAGCCGGTGTCATTGGCGAGTTTTCGCAAATGCGCTTCAATGATTGAGCCATCTGCAGCGCCACGCTGTTGTTTTGCATTGTGTTGGTTTTTTAGTGGGAAAAGGCCTTGCCACCCATGGGCGATGCTCTGATGTATCATCTGGATTGCTACGGCCTCGTCGCCTTGTGAATCTTTTTGGAGTTTGTGCAAGGCTGTCTGCTCGCCCCGCGCGGTGTATTTCTTCGTACCTCGTTCCTTTCGTTCGTCAATCCAAACTTGCCAAGCTTCGGAAAATGATTCAGAATCCCAAGGCAACACCACCTCTATTTTAGTTGTTTTCTTCTTTGTTCTTTTCTCTGTATTAGTATAGGTATCATTCTTTCCTGCAGCCCGAAACATTTTTTCCCCCTGCCCGAAACTTTCTTTCGGTCTGCCCGTAAATTTTTTACGGTCTGCCTGCACGTATAGGTGACGCACCCGGCCATCGAAGCGTATGCCTATAAGACCCAGATCTACGAGTTGTTTGATGGTCTTGCTGATAGTCGGACGGCTTACGCCGTACTCTGATTGTATTGTGTCATTCGACTTGTGGAACGTCTTGCCGTTTGACCCAAAACTTTCGATTTCAGCATACATGGCTTTCGCAACTAGGTTAAGCCTTTTGTCTAACCAAATTTCGGCTGGAATCCATACGCCTAAGAATTGCCTTTGCATATTGTCTATTTACAATCCGCAGTAACCAGTGTCGCAATCTGTAAAGCCTTCTAAGTCTTCCATCGTCAGCTGTGTTTTGTGATTCCGAAAGTCGGCGTACGACCCTTCATTTCTAAATGTATTCCACGACATTTCTTTGCCGGCCTTATTCTTGCGCTTTTTGCCTTCGGCCTCAACAGACTCGAACCACGCATACTTCTCGGGAAACTTCTTCGCCATGATGTTTAGCAACATCGGATTTCTATGAAAGCATGCAACGCAGTTGTTTCTTTCCGCAAATCGCACCGGCTTGTCTTTCCAATACTCCCTAATCTTATCGTTAAAAACGCCGTCTTTATGCAACGGGAAGCTGTATTTGCAATAGGCATGGGTTTTCCATTTGTTTCTTCCATCCTTGCGTTTACCTACAACCCATCGCGCTTCCTCTAGACCGTCGGCATTGGCTGATTCTATTTTGCGCTGTACCCTGTAATCTTCGCTAGCGCGAAAGCCCAAACGCAAGTTGACAACCTCCCCGACATTATCGTGAATCCACTTAGCTACAGGTATCACTTTCATGCCAGTCGTGCAGAATCTACGAAACGTGCTTGGCAGTATATTCTCTCTTGAAAGGATCTCGTCAAACGTCGGATTGCTTACCCATGTGATTTCCTGTCCCGTGAATTGTTCAAGGTCGGCAAGCGTGTAGAATATGACATCATCTTCAGCGGTTGCAACAAAGTCAGACTGTAGCTTTTCCTCGGCGTACCGTTTAATCCAAGGGTCTTTTGGCGCGGCCTCTGGCGCGTTTATGCGCACCAGCGCAAATAGGTTGTAGTCAGCAGGGTAATGCTTCATCAGATAGGCTGACGTCTGCCCCCCGCTGACACTGTTGACTGTCTTCATACTTCGTCCTTACGAATGGCGTCCAGTTCCGTCAACTCATACTCCCGGAAAAGTACCTCGCCAATTAGCTGGGTGAATGTCGTGTCTTTGTGTCGCACAATTTCAGGTGCGTGGACCAACATAGCCCGTGGGTTTTTCTTAATCCAGTTTTGGACTGTGGCGGTTGTTACGCCCAATTCTGTCGCGCAAGCTTTCTGCGTGCCATATAGCTTTTTGATGTATGCTTTCATGCTTTCTCGTATTTAATGAGGCCCCAAAAGAGGGAAATGCTGGTTTTTGGTTTTTCGTATCGGATGTAGCTAGCTGATTTTTTCTTAGGCGCCGGTTTGACGGCCTTCTTTTCAATCCATCCCCTGCGGCTTACTTGGACCTCAACGGCCTTCGTAGTTCTGCCTAAAACGCCTGCTATGCGCTCGTAGCTATATCCTTTCTTATACAGTTCGCGCATCATGTTTAGATCCGCATTGGAATAAGGTCTGCAATTTTTCATGATTTGATTTTAATTAGACCCCAGAAAAGGGTCAGGGTAGTTTGTTTTTTGTTCTTGCCTAGTCTTAGCTTCAGCGTCAGCACGCTGTCGGTCTGCAGCTTCTCTTTCCAGTTCTTGAAAAAACTCATTTGGCGGTGTGATTTTGTGATAGCACTTAATGACTTCTTCAGGCTTGTTAAACGAGAACACCCAGTCTTCGCCATTCCATTGTGCTACGTCGAATACGTACCTGTGCCTGCGTATGTAACAGGCCAAATACCAACCTTCTTCGTTGGGAACCCCCTCGCGCCAGTAAAAGGGGTTCATGGCTGAACCTCCTTTTTGATGGCCTCACGCGCGTTTAGTGCCATTCTTGCCACCAGCAATACGCGACGCTCCCAAAATTCATCTAGATCTGAGTACGTACCAACGGCAGACATAGCGCAACCCACAGCCCACGAAGCAATGATTCCTTTGGTCGTGTCGTCGTCAGTGCTTTTTGGCTTGAAGCCGCCGCCTTGTGAGAAGCCGGGGCGGTCAAGTTTAAGGCGCGGCCCCCACTTGGTTTGGTTGTGTTCTTTGACAACAACTTCGTCGCCGGTCTTCCACTTGTCTTGCGAAAGCGCATTGACTTCGCCAACAAGGCCGTTTTCCAAGATGCAGTCGAACTTGTAAAAGGTTTTCCCGTTGCTCTCGAAGGTTCCCTGCGGGGTCAGGTTTTGGATTTTGGTTTGTTCCATGATTTTGGAGTTTATAGTGTTTCTACTTGGGTTGTGAATACGAAGCCCTTAGCTTCAATCTTGGGACGGCAAACCTCCCACACGCGGGTCGAACCCCAGAACCAGCGGGTAGGGCTGTCGCGCTCCGGGTGTTGGCTGTTGATGGTCCAACGGTACCCTATACTTTTCATGTGGTCGGGGTCCATCTGGTGTCCGTTGTCCGGCATGCACAAGGTCGGCACGTCGAAGGTCGTTTGGTAGGTAGGCTCCTGTGCGTGGGGCCCAAGGTATCCGTTGTCAATCATGCGTTCCGCTGGATATCTTTCTTGAAAGCGTCCCAAAGGGCGTCGAACTTGCGCTTGAACTCGTCCGCGTCGCGGGCTACTTCTTGTCGCGTAAAGTTTGCCGTCCAATCGTTGAATGACTCGGCAGGCTGGTCAGGATAGACCGTGTGTGAAATTCCGTTAGGCTTCATGTGTTTGTATGTTTTCATGTTCGTAATCCTCCAACAATCGTTTTGCAATTTGATGCCAACTTACATCGCCAAGAAAAGCTTGCGCGTACGATGCAACTATGCCATCAACACCCGATGGTTGATTGTGAAACAACCATTCGTCAACATGCGACTCAATAGCCTGCGTCAATTCATACAGCCTCGTGTCTTCGTCGACGTCATTCCACTGGTCGCCGTCAGTGTAATTTTCTTCAATAAACTCATCCCAATATTCGTCATCGGAAACAAGTTCAAGGCGAACTCGCCATGTCGCGTAGTTGCGCCAGCCGTTGTATTGTTGGTCCATCAGTCTTCTTTTTTGAGGTGAAGGAAGGAGGCGGCAACCGTACGGAAGTCGTCAATTTCTTCGAGGGTCATGTCCTTGAACTGGTTGGAGCGAAGGCCGACAAAGATGTCCCAGGCCAGATCGCGTCCCTTGGTGCTGTGTGTGTTTTTCATGGTCTGTGTGTATTAGGCGCAGATGACTTCTACGTAGGTCTGCCCTTCCTTGAGGGTGGGAACGTCGGCGGCAGGCTTGACGTAGAAGGCGCCTTTTGCGGTGGCGTATTCACGGGCGGCGGCGCAGGCGGCGTCGTACGTGTCGAAGTTCATTCGGGCCAGCGTGGCGGTGCAGTTCTCGACGGTGCCTTGGATGGTGGGGCGGGCGGTGGTGGTGCTGATTGTGTACATGTCGTGTGTTTTTGTTTGAACTTGGGGGCAAGGTGCAAACAAAATTGCGTTTAGGCAAGCAAAACCAAAAAAAACTTGCGAAAAAAAGGCCCCCGACGTTTCGGAGGCCCTTCAGTCAAACAGAAAAAATATCTACGCCCTTTCAAAAAAGGACACACACAAAGGCGTGATGCCTACTAAGCACAACACTATGCCCGGCCAAGATAAACCATGCTCGTGGATCTGCCAAAGAGCCTCCAACACAATCGCCCCGCCAATGGTTCGCTTGGCTGACCAGCGGCGCAGGTTGCCTTTCTCGCGAAAAATTTGAGACACATCTAAGGCCATGGCCATAGCAAGCCAAGGGTTTACCTTTCTTTCCACCTGTTCGTCCTTTATACGGCCTCTCTTACGCTCCATACGTAATCATCATTGCGTTCTTGAACCGTAGCCCACCAACCGCCAAGGCGTGGCGTACTGAAGTTCTTTTCTGTAGCCCATCCTGCGTACCTGTCACCCAGCTTTTTGTAGCTGCCAAGGCGAAGGTGATGCACGGTGCGCTGCTCCAAATTCATGTTTTGGCTTATCCTGTCTACCGTAATAGGTAGGTGCCATTTTTGGTGGTCGTGTCCCCGCAAAATCAAATCGGCGTCGGGAAAGTCTTTTTGGTCAATGTCTGCGCCCAAGATACCCTTCGAGCGTTTGGCGCCTCCGCCGTACCCGTGGTGGTAGTGGACGTTGAAGCGTCGACGGCTAGAACCATTCCTGTTAGGCGTTACACACAGCCACCCGGCGTAGCCTCCTACCTCTACGTGTCCGCCCTTGCCGTTGATGATTTGTGCCACCCTGTCAATCGGCGACACCATCATGCGCTTCTCAATATTTGTCTCGTGGTTTCCCTTCGATATAAACTTGATGACGTCAGAGTACTGGGAAAGCTTTTCGCCTACGTCCTGTATCACCTCATCGACGTATACGCACGACTTGTATTCCGGCCTGAGTTCGGCGTAGTTGCCTCTGGGGTCGAAACGGCCCTGCATAAGGTCAAAAAGGTCACCAAAAATGAACACGCCGGCGCCCAGTTCCCGTGCCTCGTCGAGGTGTCGGTGCAACAATTGTCTGTCGCACTTCATGGCGTCATAGTGGATGTCTGAAATGAAAAGGAAATGGCGCTTGTCGCCGCGCTTGGCGAAGTTGAGGTCAACTTGGTGAACGGTTCGCGATTTTCTTAGTAGATCCACAGTGCATTGGGTTTTTTGTAAGGGTCCATGTCGACATGTATAAAACCAGCGCCTAAGCCTACTCGATGGAAACCGGCGTCAAGCAAGGCTTCGAGCATCAAAAAGCGGCGTTCGTTGCACGTTACTGCGATGTCTACAGCCCATCCAAGCAAGTGGCTAGATTTTGGGCTGGCGGGGTACCCCATGTCTATGAGCTGGCGGTTGTAATCGACTGTGCGAAAACCACTCGTAATAATCATAGGGTACCCGTAAATGTCGCGTGCAATATCTAGAGCCTGCACCACGTCGTGTTCCATCAACTCGCCAGAGCCGGGCCGGTCTGGACTGTCGAACTCTGAAAGCTTGAAATACTTATACATTACAAGCCCTTCTTCGCCAACAAAATCTTGAGTTCGTGGATGCCTTCGACGCATTCCTTCAGCATAGTTTTTAGTTCGCTTTGGTCATTTTCAAGACGGTAGACCCGGCCCTTGAGTTTGGCAACCTCTGAATTCAAGGATACCCATACACCGACCACCCCAACAAGGGCTGGAACCAAAGTTGTCAACGCTTCTATGTTCATTGCTTGTAAATTTTGCGAATGCCCTCCGGTCCGGCTACGATGTAGAACCCCGTCGGCAGGTCGTCGAGTGGTCGGTAAACTCGGCGCCCGCTGAGGTCGTATATCTGCTCTTCCAAGGGCATGGCTCGTTGTTGTAAATTGTTAGGTTGTTCTTGTCCGCATGGCTGGCCCCACACGTTCAGGAAGGCCAACAAATCATTGACGTCTACTGCGCCATCGCCATTGACATCTGCCGCACATCCCACTTGGCAACCATACTCGGAAAGTAGCAAAAGCAGGTCGCCGTTGCCTACGGTACCATTGCCGTCCAAATCGTAAGGGCATTGGGATGTTGAAACGCAGAACTCAAGCGTAAGGGCATCCCAGTCGCCATCAATGTTCACTGGGTAATCAACGCCGTCCACACTGACTGCAATGGCGCCGCCATAGGGCATGCCATCGCCACCGTCATCGTAAATCGTCAACGTGTAACATCCATCATACAGGCAAGTCTGGTATTGGTATTCGTTGATGCCTGTGAAGTAGTTGTCAGCTTCAATTACTACGCCATCCGGACCTTCTAGTGTCCAAGATGTTTCGGAGGCAAAGAAATCCGTTGTGAAATGCATTTGCCAAACAGCGCCCGGCGCGTAGTTCACGAAGCCTACCGTTTCGTTGTTTTCGGGGTACTGGTCTAGAACCGTCAACACTTCGACACCGAAAGCGCCGTCCAAAGGCACGTTCTCAATGGTGACAGCATACTGTTGTCCGGAAACAAGGTCGTATAGGTCTTCGTTGTAATAGACACCGTTGGAAACAACGGCGACGGAAGCGGCTGATATATCCTGAGTGCCTTGCACCGCGATAGTTACAATGACGTCTTGTTGCGGGTTACAGAACGGCGTCGTGTATTGGACATCGACAAGGGCAAGGTCGTAATCCACCGGGGCAACGCACCCTATGCTGTAGGGCAATTCAGAACGGCTGGTCATTAACAGGTGGTGCATTTTTTCGGCCTGCCCTTGGGTGTATGCGTTGCGACAAACCTGACCCGTATAGTCCATGTAATTGGACGTCATGGCATCCGGACAGGATGGCGAATTACACGAGAAGTTGGTAGTTGTCGGTGGCGTGTCGCACACCATGTCGCCTTGAGTCGCACAATTGCTCTCAGATCCGCAAGAAAGCGTGTTGTAAAACGTGTGTTGCAAGCTGAGGTAATGGCCCAACTCATGAGTCAACGTCTTGCCCAGATTGGTTGGGGTTACATTGACACGGCTCGCAAGAATAACGATGCCGTCCAAACAGTTCCCCGTCGGACCTGTGTAGGCGTACCCCTGAATGCCACCAAAACCGTTGTTGCCGTTTATTTCAGGCACAACGTAAACGTTTACGTAGTCGTCAAGATTCCAACACCCCTGTTGCTTCACCTGCAAATCGTTGGCGCCATCGTCAAGGCCAGAGACCGCTACGCCGTCTTCAGCGAAGCCCGGTATGAAACTAAGGTCATGACGCGTAATGCCACTTGAAGGCACCCCGTCCGGGTCTCGCTGTGCAAGGCAAAATTCTATCTTGGTGTCAACCCCTTCGCCGTCCCCATCCGTGCCCGGTATGGCCCTGAAATGATTGTTGACAGCCTCGACGGCAGACAACACATGAGCGTCCGGAATATTGGCCCCTGTGCCTAGCGCGTCGCCCGCATGCATGATGTGGAAGACGATAGGCAGCGTTACAACGTCCATTTGTTCGAGTGCGACGTCAACGCGGGGATAGCCCATAAATCTACTTTGCAGGCTTCTGCATTCCTGTGCTTGTAGGTTTAGGGCTAGCAGGCTGAGCATTACGGTTAGGAGCCTTATCATTGAGCCACTTTTTTAGAAGGGTAATGTTTTCTTTTCTGTCTTTCATCGTAGAAGCTTGCGCGCCAATTCGGGGTCGTAGCCCTCGTGCCCTGTGCTGATGGTCATGCCGTTTTGGTAGTAGACCGTGCTTTGTGGGAACATGTCAGGCGACGTGTTGCTAGTGTATTCCGGGAATGACGACTGATTGGCGCAGATGTAGTCTACCATGCGTGTCGTGTAGAACTGCGCGTTCTGTCTGGCGTTTTCAATTTCTCTGTGCAGATCTGCCTGCGAAATTGCGCCAGTGTTCTCAGCCGTACGTATGACTAGGCCGCCATTGTCGAGTTTCACGTAAAGGTTTGGAATCATTTCGACCATAGCCCACCAGACCGTCGCCTTGCGAACGTAAGTGTCGAGCAACGTTTCGTAGTCGCCGGCGACGCTGCCGGCCTGCACATCAGACTTTAGCTTGTTGAGCAAGTCTGTGCCCAAATACTGTTGTATGTATTTGTCCTGCGCGAGGATAATCGAAGGAATCATCACCGTGTCATCAACCCCGCCATTCAGTTGCGTCATGCGCTTCAGATAGTCGGGATTCACAAATAGAATTTCTGCTGTCAAAGCCATCTTATCGAGGGTTTAGGTACCCATTGTTGGGCATGTTTCTAGGTTTGATGTCTTGTTTGCCTTTTGGTTCGGACTTGATGCGATTCGCACGGGCCTCTGCATCAGGCAACCGGCTGATAATGCGACGTGCTTCCGCCACTGAGACTTTGCGGTTGTTCTCCCTTTTCAAATAGGTCTGACGAATCCAGCGATGGGAACACCACGGGCCACCCTTGAATTCCCAAATTGAATACGTATCACTGCCATTTGGACCAAAGCCGGGGTTGACGGCAAGGTTGCCAGCGGCAAGAATGTCTTCTTTACGCCAGACCTTCCGAGCGCGAATCATCTGCTTGCAAAAGTCCCGGCTATTGTCTGAGATTTTGCCGTCATACTTGTATCGAATGCGGACAATGTCGTTATCCATTTCCGATTTACGCTTGCTGTCGCCGGGTACTGGCGTCGCAAAAGCCCACAGGGCATCGCGCGCTGATTCCAACTCGTCGTCAACCTCTACTTCATCAATAAGTTCGTATTCATCGGCGTCAACTTCTTCGCCCGATTCCAGCAGGTAAGACAAACAACCGGACAAGTCCAACGTGGGTTCCTCAACCGCAGACAGTTCTTCGGCAACAGTGGGCACGTCGGCCTCTGGTGCCTCAAGGCTTACGGCAGCCGGGCAGCCAGCAGCAGTCAAAATACTTACCACGCTGTCCTTGACAATCTTTTGATACGGCTGCACAACTTGTTCGTCAAACAACTGCGATGCAATTTCCAATTCTTGCGTATTGCCAAGCTGTCCTGCAGTCTTAACGCCAAACATGGCGCTGGAAACTACGCGGTGGCCAATCATAATCTTGTCAGACACCTCCGTAGACAGGAATTGGTATTGCTTGTCTGCGTCAGAAAGTGGGAACGGCTCGAAGTCGGGCTTGCGGTCTGGCGAATCGCTGTATGTGACGATAAACTTGCCTGCATTCGTGGCCCCGGCTAGTTGATTCTCAATATCATTGCGAATCCGGCGGCGTTCCTCCTGTGCAGGCACACCATTTTTGAAGTGTATGGTAAAGGAAGGCGCCAAGCCATTTTTGATATTATTGATGTGGTATTTGCCGATTTCCTTGTCCAGTTCGATGTAGTCAATAGAGCCGATGTAATCAGGCTTTGGGTAGTAGTATGAGCCGGGGGAAAACGGCTTGACATACAAGACCTGCACCGGATACTCTACGGCGGCCATCGGGTCGAAGGTTTTGACCTTTTCCGGCTCAATTTGCTTGTTGCTCCAGTCCTTGGAATAGTACATGAATTGGCATTGCTCGTTCTCATCAACGCCTCCACTGCGTAGGTTTTCGAAGGGGCAATGGCGCACCTTGGCAATTGTCGTACGATCTATGGAATAGACCACTTCAAGCGCAAACCCGCCTTGAATTTTTAAGTCTAGACACGCCTTGCGCACCTCGTCATCCAAGCCCCATTCAGCAACCTTCAATTGCGCGTCGGCGTCGCTGGTCCTAATGCCGTCGCCGAAAATCATATACGCAATCGACGTGCATAGCGCGTTGTGTGTGGCGCTAGACTTATACAAATCAATCAAGTACTGCGGGAACATATTGTCGTCGCCGTAGTTAATCCAGCCGAAGTTGCTGGGCGCTTCCTCGTAGGACCGTTCTTGGTATTCTTTAAGCTTGAGAAGTTCCATATTATTCGTAATAAATCACGTTGTCAGGGATAGTTATAGTTGGCACGGTGTAAGGTAATTCATCCGACACCTTGCAAGCGCCAACTTCGCAAATGCCAACTACGCTTTCGTCTGTTGGGTCGAGGTTCGTTGCGCTGTTCTGTCCCCAAATTTTGTAGGTGTAAAGGCCTGACCGCTGTAGCAGGATTTCGCCGTTGGTAGGGTCATTGCTGTTTGTTGCCAATCCAAAGCGTGTGTAACGCTCGTTGTCGCTGCTAGGCTCTGGGATAAAATGATACTTGGTCCCTTCCCCTTCAGACTTTAATTCAACAAGGTAGTGTGTGAAAGTCGCCAAGAACTTGCGTGCTTGATAAGGCGAAACCACAACACGGTTGGTGGTAGCGTTAGGTCGGAGGTGTAGCATGCTTTGTAATCAAAAAAAGGGGAAGGCAAACGCCCTCCCCCTTCCTGTTCGTGTTTAAGACTTAACAGCGTTACTCAGGGACGGCCTGAATAGCAACGTTCGTGTCATCTGGGGCACCGTCAGTCACCGCCAAGAAAGGAGCGGCAGCCACTTCCTGTGCATTCATTTCAAGCGTAAAGCCATTGAGGTCGCCAGAACCAGTACCGGTCTGGACAACACCGCCAGAAGCCTCAACGCCTCGGCTGTGGCCCATAACGAACCAGTTGCCGTTGTTGTCCTCCACGAGAACAGACATGCGGCCCTTGGTCACGTTGGTAAGTTCGGTAATGTCGGCGGCAGCAAGCTTTGAAAAATTCGCCGTCAACGCTTGGTCAAAGAAAACCGTTCCGTTCTCAATTGATGAAGTGATTGTCTGGTTCAACGAGCCAGAACCACGGTTCATGTCGTACGTGTAGAAATTGATTGCGTCGGTGCCGGACAATCCGTCAACAGCGCCCGAAGCAATTGGGTCCCACATTCCTTCCGTCCATGTTGCGATGTAAATGCGCTTAATCCCGCCGAGTGCGTCTTTGCAACCAACTCCGCGACCCGCAAGTGTAAGTGAACAAGCCATGTTTTTTGTGTTTTGGAGCTATGTGGGGGAGCCGAAGCCCCCCCGTCAAGCGGGTTAGTGTTTACGACTGACGACGGCAGACAGCGATTGCTGTTTCGTCCACAATCTGACAACCTCCAGAGAACTGCATGATAACGCGAGTGACATCGTCACCAGTCACGTCACGCAGGTTCAAGATTGAGGCGTTGATGTGATCCGTCAACAGGTCGGTGCCGAAGTACAAGTTGTCCTTACGGGCAAACAGGAATGTGTCGTCGGGCATACCAGCTGGCGTGATGATCTGGTACCCCTTGTAATTCTGGGCCATACCCTCCGCCAGGTAGGTCAACTCATTTGTACCAGCAATGGCTTCGTAGTAGAGTTGCTTCATGGCACGAGACATGAACAGCTTGGTTTCTGGGTCGCCAGCAATCACAGCTGGGACAGCCAAGGCGTTCAAACGAGTCAAGATGTTGGCCGCCGTTGTAGGGCCATCCACCAAATCCTCTTCGCCTGGCGTAGCGGCCACGATCTTAGCCATGATGCCGGTGAACGAGTCATACGTGCCGTCGGTACCTCCGTCGGTAGAATCATAGTTACCCTGCCACAAGTTGCGCTCGACAGACTCAGCAACCTTCGCCGCCACATACTGGGCGGTGTAGGTCGTGAAATCGGCGGGTGCGGGGCTGTTCTGGCCACGCATCTGCGTGCCTTCCCAGGTGGCGCGGAGGTTCTCGTTGCATACCTGCTCGTTGACCTTCAACGGGCTTGTTTCGAGGACAGCCTCGCCCAAGGTCAGTTGACCTGATCCGGGGGTGCTGAATGCACAGTCATCGTTGGGCTGGATAGCCGCACCGGAGAACTTCCGGAGAACGATTTTGCTGTGGACGTTTTCGAGTACAGAAACGTACCCGTTTGCGATTGTGTCGGCAGACAACACGGCGGCGGCGACGTATGGACGTGCTGCTTCCCCTGCGTATGATCCGACGGCTACTGTAGCGTTTGCCATTATTTAGAGAATTGATTGTGGATCGCTTGGACGCGCTCCTGTACGTTAAGATTTTTAAGGTCAATTGGTTCCTGTGTAACCACAGGGGCTGCATGCTTCAATCCGGAATCAGCGGCTTGCTTCTTGACCGCTTCGAGTTCAGCTTTGATAGCATTGAGTTCGGTGAGCATAGGGTCTTCTTGCTCTTCTTGTGCT
>Ga0208767_1000583_pt1 | contig 30377 bp, 13 predicted proteins | sample VirMetDEL_Mar_21_FD_184514 | JGI IMG/M metagenome (GOLD analysis project Ga0208767, IMG submission 184514) | Aqueous microbial communities from the Delaware River and Bay under freshwater to marine salinity gradient to study organic matter... | ecosystem: Environmental > Aquatic > Marine >... | reverse complement strand
GGTAAGTGGGAAAGACCCGATAATATATTAAATAACTGGAGAGTTACAAAAACATGTTTACGATTAGGTAGTAGGATTATAGGTAAATGTATGATGGGCTCAACATCAAACGCACTAGACAAAGGTGGAGAAAACTTTAAAAGACTATACAATGCATCAGACGTTACTAAGCGAAACAGAAATGGACAGACAGCGTCTGGCTTATATTCTCTTTTTATCCCAATGGAGTGGAACTACGAAGGATTTATTGATGAGTACGGAAGCCCAGTCTTCAATACTCCGGATAATGAAATCTACGATCCACATGGGGAATTAATAGACGTAGGTGTAATAGACAATTGGCAAAACGAAGCTGATGGTTTAAAAAACGATCAAGATGCTTTAAATGAATTTTACAGGCAGTTTCCAAGAACTACAGAGCATGCGTTTAGAGATGAAACAAAAAATTCCATTTTTAACCTTGTTAAATTATATGAACAAATAGATTATAATGAAGAAATGTCTAGAAGTTTAGGTATTTCAACAGGTAATTTCCAGTGGGTTAATGGCGTAAAAGATACAAATGTTATATTTTATCCAGACCCAAAAGGTAGGTTTAAAGTTAGTTGGGTACCACCAACAAACATACAAAACAAAGTTGTAATAAAAAATGGTATTAAGTGGCCTGGCAATGAGCATATGGGTGCTTTTGGTTGTGATAGTTACGATATATCAGGAACTGTAGATGGTGTAGGTTCTAAAGGCGCTTTGCATGGCCTAACTAAATTTAGCATGGAAGACGCACCTGCTAATCAGTTTTTCTTAGAGTATTTAGCAAGACCTCAAACTGCAGAGATGTTCTTTGAAGATGTTTTAATGGCATTAGTATTTTATGGGATGCCAATACTTGCAGAAAACAACAAACCTCGTCTATTGTATTATTTACGTAGACGTGGTTATAGAGGTTTTAGTATGAATAGACCTGATAAAGTTTGGAATAAATTATCTACTGCAGAAAAAGAAGTGGGTGGTATACCAAACTCAAGTGAAGATATAAAACAAGCTCACGCCGCAGCTATTGAAATGTATATACAAGACCATGTAGGTATGAAACAAGATGGAACATTTGGTAGTTGTTATTTTAATGAACTTTTAAATGACTGGGCTAAATTTGACATAAACAAAAGAACTAAGCATGACGCATCTATAAGCTCTGGACTTGCTATAATGGCTAACAACAGGCATTTGTATAGACCTAATGCGACAATAGAAAAACCTAAATTAAACATACATATTTCTAAGTACAGTAATACTGGTAATATGTCTAAAATAATCAAAAAATAGTATGGCAGAACCTGTTATAAATAATTATTTCCCTAGTCAAGTAGTTAGCGATAAAGAAAAAAGCTCAATGGATTATGGTTTGAAAGTAGCTAAGGCTATTGAACAAGAGTGGTTTAACGTAGACAGAGGTTCGAACAGATATAGAACTAACCACAATAACTTTCATAATCTTAGGTTATACGCTAGGGGCGAACAATCAATACAAAAATACAAAGATGAATTGTCTATAAACGGTGATTTGTCTTACCTTAATTTAGACTGGAAACCAGTACCTATTATACCTAAGTTTGTTGACATAGTAGTAAATGGTATTGCTGAAAGAACGTATGATATAAAAGCATACTCACAAGATAGAGCCGGTATGGACAAAAGGTCTAAGTATATGGAAGATATTATGGCGGACATGGCTGCTCAGGACTTTAACGCTATCATGCAGCAAAATTATAATATAGACGTTAGAAAAACAAACATGCAGGCTAATGAACTGCCTCAGTCACAAGAAGAACTAGATCTTCACATGCAGTTAACTTACAAGCAGTCTGTCGAGATAGCGGAGGAGCAAGCTATTAATGTGTTGATGGAAGGTAGTGATTACGAGTTGATAAAGAAAAGATTTTATTATGATTTAACAGTTTTAGGTATTGGCGCTGTTAAAACTGATTTTAATGTAGCTGAAGGAGCTACAGTTAAGTATGTAGATCCGGTTGATTTAGTTTATTCTTATACTGAGTCACCATATTTTGATGACATATACTACGTTGGTGAGGTAAAATCTATACCTATAAACGAACTTATTAAAGAATTTCCTAATTTAAGCAAAGAAGAATTAGAAGATATAATTAAAAACAAAAACCATCACCAGTCTAATTACAATAGCAACAGCTTTAATTCGAAGCAGCGTGATGGCAACAAAGTTCAGGTTTTATATTTTAATTATAAAACATATATGAACGAGGTTTACAAAGTAAAAGAAACTGGTACTGGCGCTGAAAAAGCGTTAGCAAAAGATGATGCTTTTAATCCACCAGAAAATTCTAGTAATTTTGAAAAAATACAAAGGTCAATAGAATGTTTGTACGACGGTGCTTTGATATTAGGTTCTGATAAATTACTTAAGTGGGAAATGTCTAAAAATATGATGAGGCCAAAAAGTGACTTTACTAAAGTAAAAATGAACTACGCTATTGTTGCGCCAAGAATGTACAAAGGTCGTATTGAGTCTTTAGTAAAACGAGTTACTGGTTTTGCTGACATGATACAGTTAACGCATTTAAAGCTACAACAAGTAATGTCTAGAATGGTTCCAGATGGTGTTTATTTAGATGCTGATGGTTTAGCTGAGATAGATTTAGGTAATGGAACAAATTACAACCCACAAGAAGCGCTAAACATGTTCTTCCAAACAGGTTCTGTTATAGGTAGATCATTTACTTCTGAAGGTGATATGAACCCAGGTAAAGTGCCTATACAAGAAATAACTAGTGGTAGTGGTGGTAACAAAATAAATGCCCTTATTGGTAATTACAACTATTACTTGCAAATGATAAGAGATACTACCGGTCTTAATGAAGCAAGAGATGGTAGTATGCCAGATAAAAACGCTTTGGTTGGAGTACAAAAACTAGCGGCTGCAAATAGTAATACAGCAACAAGACATATATTACAGTCTGGATTATATTTGACAACTGAAATAGCAGAGTGCTTATCGCTTAGAATATCTGACATTGTAGAATACTCTCCAACAAAAGACGCTTTTATACAAGCAATTGGAGCTTATAACGTTGCTGTGCTAGAAGAACTGAAAGAATTACATTTATATGATTTCGGTATATTTATTGAACTGCAGCCAGATGAAGAAGAAAAAGCCATGCTTGAAAACAATATACAAATGGCATTACAGCAACAAAATATAGAACTTGAAGACGCTATTGATCTTAGAGAAGTTAAAAATATAAAACTTGCAAACCAATTATTAAAAATACGTAGAAAAAAGAAGCAAGACAGGGATCAACAAATGCAAGAAAGAAATATGCAGTTACAGTCGCAAACAAATCAACAAGCAGCACAGGCGGCGGCACAAGCTGAAATGCAAAAAGAGCAAATGAAAGCTCAAATAGAAACTCAATTAGAATCACAAAAATCTGAGTTGCGTATGAGAGAGCAGGCAGCCGAAGCAGAACTTAAAAAACAATTAATGGAACAAGAGTTCCAATACAACATGCAACTTAAGACTTTAGATTCAAAAACTAAGGTTGACAACGAAAAAATGAAAGAAGATCGTAAAGATAATAGAACTAAAATACAGGCTACACAGCAAAGTGAAATGATTTCACAAAGAAATAATGATGAGGGGCCTAAAAACTTTGAGTCAGCAAGTGATAGTATAAGTAGTGGTATGGAATTACCACCTATATCTTTTGATTAAAATTATTAATTATTATTATATTATATTATGGAAGAAAACGTAGAAAACGTAGTTGAAGAAACTACACAGGCAACTGAACAACCGGTTGAAAAAACTAAAAAACCAAATATTAATGAAGACGGCGATTATGTCGTTGATTTAAATAAACCAAAAGAAAATGAAGTTAAAAAAGACAACCCTGACAACAAGGGAGTGGTTGGAGTCGATGAAAGTTCCGATGCCACAAAAGAACAAAAAGAAGTACAACCGGAAGAGCAAGCACAGGAAGAAACACCAGTATTAGAAGAAGTTACCGAAAACGAAGTTCAAGAGCAAGTTGAAGAAATACAAGAAGCTGTTGAGGAAGCTAAAGAAACTGGAAAGGCTTTGCCTGAAAATTTACAAAAAGTTGTAGATTTTATGGAAGAAACCGGTGGTACATTAGAAGATTACGTGCGTCTTAATCAAGATTATTCTAGTTATGACGACATTACAGTATTAAGGGAATACTATAAACAAACTAAAAAACATTTAACCGCTGATGAGGTTGAGTTTTTAATAGAAGATACATTTATGGCTTCGGAAGATGATAGTGAAAGAGCTATAAAGAAAAAGAAAATAGCGTTAAAAGAGCAAGTTGCCAACGCTAAGTCCCACCTGGACGGGCAAAAGTCCAAATACTATGAAGAAGTTAAAGCTGGAAGTAGATTAACTACTGAACAACAAAAAGCTGTAAACTTCTTTAATAGATACAACAAAGAGTCAGAAGAAAATAAAAAAATAGCAAAAAAACAAACTGATACTTTTTTAAATAAAACTAATAAAGTTTTTAACGACAAATTCAAAGGTTTTGAATATAATGTTGGTGATAAAAAGTATAGGTTTAACGTGAAAAATGCAAACGAGGTTAAAACAACCCAGAGCGATATTAATAATTTTGTCAAAAAGTTTTTGAACGAGAATAACGAAATGTCAGATGCTAAGGGTTATCATAAGTCTTTATATACAGCAATGAATCCCGATGCTATTGCTAATCACTTTTACCAACAAGGTAAGGCAGATGCTTTAAAAGAAAGTGTTGCTAAATCTAAAAACGTTAACATGGATCCTAGACAATCGTTTTCAAACGACAACACTAGTGGTCCTAAAGTAAGAGTGCTTAACGATGATTCTCCTAGCTTTAAGTTTAAAATTAAAAACAAATAATAACAAATTTAAAAATAAATAAATATGGCAATTACAGGTGTAGCGGCAGCTGGTTATACTCCAGCACCGCTAAAACAAACGTTGGCTACCAATTATATCGATTTCACTTCAGGTGGAGCAGGTAATACAAATGGATGGGCTCAACAATACTTACCAGACTTAATGGAGGCGGAAGCTGAAGTGTTTGGTAATAGAACAATTTCAGGTTTTTTAGCTCAAGTAGGAGCTGAAGAAGCTATGTCTGCTGATCAGGTTATATGGTCTGAGCAAGGTAGATTACATTTATCGTACAAAGCTGTTGAATTAACAGCAAGTACAACAACTGGAACATTAACTTTTGACGCAAACACAACTGACGCTGATGGAAAAGCAGTAACTAGTGCTACTGGAGTAGTACCACACGGTATTAGACCAGGAGATATGATTTTAGTATCAGATGCTGACGCAACTGTAAGAGGTTACGTAAAAAGCGTAGATACTTCTGGTACTGGTACTGCTTATGGTAAAGTTATTTGGGAGCGTTACGATGGAGCAAACATTGCTTCTAGTTCGTTAGCTGCTGGCGACGTATCAGTATTAGTTTTTGGATCTGAGTTTGCAAAAGGTGTTGAAGGAAGAGTTGGGGCTAATGCACCACAACACTTATCTAGAACTAACAAGCCAATTATATTAAAAGATAAGTATGAGGTTTCAGGATCTGATGCTGCTCAAATTGGTTGGGTTGAAATTTCTGGTGAAGACGGACAAAATGGTTACATGTGGTATTTAAAAGCTGCTGGTGATACTAAGTCTCGTTTTGCTGATTACTGCGAGATGGCAATGCTAGAAGCTGTTGATGGAACTGGAACTACTTCTGATTCAAAAATCACTGGTACTGAAGGTTTATTTGACGCTTTAGAAACTAGAGGTAACGTAGCTAATACAATGGAAAATATGGGTGATTACGATGAGTTAATTCACGAGCTTGATGCAAATGGAGCTATTGAAGAAAACATGTTTTTCATGGATAGACGTACTAGCTTAAAATTAGATGATATTTTAGCTGCTCAAAATTCTTACGGATCTGGTGGTACTTCTTACGGAGTATTTAACAACTCTGAAGATATGGCGTTAAACTTAGGTTTTACAGGATTTAGAAGAGGTTCTTATGACTTTTACAAGTCTGACTTTAAATACTTAAATGACGCTGCAACAAGAGGATTAATTAACTCTACTGACGCAACTAATGCTATCAGAGGGATTATGATTCCAGCTGGTGTATCTACTGTTTATGACCAAGGTATGGGTAAAAACATTAAGAGACCATTCTTACATGTAAGATACAGAGCTTCTCAAATGGAAAGTAGAAAAATGAAAAGTTGGACTACTGGTTCAGTTGGAGCTGTTACTTCTGATTTAGACGCGATGGAAATGCACATGCTTTCTGAAAGATGTCTAGTTACTCAAGGTGCTAACAACTTTGTATTATTCAAAGGAGCTGTATAAGCATTATTACTTAAGGATCGAGGCTTCGGCCTCGACCCTTTCTTTTTATTAATTTTATTATATATTATATTATGGCAAAAAAACAAAAAACAGAAGAGGTAGAGGTACCTGTTGTTGAAACTCCAGTGGTTAAAACAAAAAAACCAACAAGAAAAGAACCTACCTACAAAGTTGTTGATGGTTGGGAATTAAAAGATAGAATATACAAACTAACAAGTGACAAGCAACCTCTGTCCCATTGGTTTAAAAGTAGAAATTTATATTATTTTGACGAACAACTTGGTTATGAAAGAGAAATAATGTACTCTGAAAACCAAAAAACAGTTTTTGTAGATGAAATGAAAGGTGATATTATTAGAGGAAGAATTATTTTTAGAAACGGTGTGTTAGCTGTTCCGAAAAACAAAGTTACTCTTCAAAAAATGTTATCTATATACCACCCTCAGGCTGGTAAATCTTGGGTTGAAGTTTCTGAAAAGAAACAAGCTGTGGAAGATTTAGAAGATATAAACATAGAAATAGACGCTTTAATAGCAGCAAGACAGATGGACATAGACATGGCAGAAGCTGTTATGAGAGTAGAATTAGGTTCTAAAGTGTCAGAGATGAGTTCTAAGGAACTTAAAAGAGATTTGCTGTTGTTTGCTAGGAATAACCCTGAGTTGTTCTTAGATTTAGCAAATGATGACAATGTTCAACTTAGAAATATTGGTATTAAAGCAACTGAAATGGGTATTTTAAAACTTTCTGGTGATCAAAGAACGTTTATGTGGGGTTCTAACGATAGAAAACTAATGAATGTTCCTTTTGACGAACATCCATACTCAGCCTTAGCCTCTTGGTTTAAAACTGATGAAGGTATGGAAATATATGCAAATATAGAAAAACAATTAAAATAATCAAACTGTAGGAGCAGTCGCTCTTCGGGGCGATTGCAAACTACAATAAAAAAACTATGGCAATAAACGTAGACACTGTATATCAAAGAGTTTTAGCTTTAGCCGACAAAGAACAAAGAGGTTATATAACGCCTCAAGAGTTTAATTTGTTTGCTAACCAAGCTCAATTAGATATTTTTGAACAATATTTTTACGATTTAAACCAGTTTAATAGATTGCCAGGCAACAGCACTACTTACGCTGATATGGTTACTTTATTAAATGAAAAAATAGATGTTTTTGAAAAATTTAGACAAGACGTGACAATGGGTAGCAATGGTGCTGGCACTTTACCTGCCAACCACAAAATGGGTGAGCTTTCTTATAACAATAGTGGTACATATGTTAAAGTCGAAAAAATTAGTCAAAACGAATTAAACAACTACATAAACTCACCTTTAACTTCACCATCAACTTCAAGGCCTATATATATAAACACGTCTGCAACGGCTATACAAGTGTACCCAACAACAATAACATCTGGTGTTACGTGTAATTACATAGCAAAACCTACAGACGTTAATTGGGGTTATACAGAAATAAACGGAGCAGCTTTATACAATAGCGCGTCATCAACTGATTTTGAACTTCACGCTTCTGAAGAAAAAAATTTAGTTATAAAAATATTGGCTTTAGCTGGCATATCAATAGCTGATCCAAATCTATATCAAATAGCAGCTCAAGAAGAAATAAAAGAAATTCAACAAGAAAAACAATAATAAATGGGATTACTAGACAATCAAACTCAACATGCTTATTACGGTGGATCAAGTTTTGGTACTTATCAATTTACGTCTTTAGAGCACATTATAAACCAGTTTATTATTGCTTATGTTGGTGAAAATAAAATAATATCAAAAATAAAAAGAACTGACGTTGCTTTTCATGCTCAAAGAGCTTTGCAAGAACTTTCGTTTGATACTTTTAAGTCTACAAAATCTCAAGAAATAGAAGTTCCAGCAACATTGCAGATGGTGTTACCACAAGATTACGTTAACTATGTTAAATTAACTTGGGCAGACTCCGCTGGTATAGAGCACGTATTATATCCTGCTACAAAAACTTCAAACCCACTAGACGTGGCTTCTGGTTCTGTTGGTGATTATGCTACCGATGGTACTAATTTAACAACAGATAATTCATCTTCAACATGGGAAAGTTACAAAGCCCACACTTCAACAACAACAAATGATGACTATGAAGATGATACGTATTGGCCAAACGAAGGAGCTAGATACGGTATAGACCCTCAACACGCTCAGAGCAACGGCTCATATTATATAGATAATATTAATGGGAAAATACATTTTAGCTCTTTTTTAAACGGAAAAACTTTAACTTTAAAATATATAAGTGATAGTTTAGGTACAGACGCTGAAATGCAGGTACATAAATTTGCCGAAGAAGCCATGTACAAAAGCATAGCATACGCAATATTATGCACAAAATCTAACGTACAAGAATATATAGTTAACAGATTTAAAAGACAAAAGTTTGCGGAGGTTAGAAAAGCAAAATTAAGATTATCAAATTTAAAACTAGAAGAATTAACTCAAATACTTAGAGGTAAATCTAAGCACATAAAACACTAGTATATGCCGGAGATTAAAAATACTTTTACGTCGGGGAAAATGAATAAAGACCTCGACGAAAGATTAGTACCTAAAAATGAATATAGAGACGCTTTAAACATTGACATTGCCACAACAGAAGGTAGTGACATTGGTTCGGCGCAAAATTCGTATGGTAATTTAAAAGTATCAAACTTAAGCATAACAGGTGCAGAGTGCATTGGTAGTATTGTAAATCCAGAAAACCAAAATGTTATATGGTTTATATCTGGCACAAGCGTGGATGCGATAGCAGAGTATAATCAAGCTGCGGACGCGGTAGAACCTATACTTGTAGACAATCATGGTGGAAGTGTCTCGTTTTTAAATTTTAAAGTTCAAAATGGCGTTAGAACCACTGAAAACAATTTAGTAACAGGTATAAACATTATTGATGGTTTGCTTTTTTGGACTGATGGTGAAAACGAACCTAAAAAAATAAACATTGATAGATTTAAACTTGGTTGCACAAATTTTTCAACTACATCAAAGTTTGTTAAATTACAAGGAGACGGTTCAAACAATATAACAAGTGATGATGTTTTAGAGGAGCACATAACTGTAATAAAACAATATCCTTTAAACGCTCCAGATATAGCTTTATTTGAAGATGCCGGTGGAACTACAGATCCAAGTCTTTCTGTTCTTGAACACCCAACAAATACTAGTCGAAGAAGTACTGGTGATCCTTTTGCTACAGGTTCTACTGCTACAAACGAAATATACAACACTAATCACACGTTTGCTTTAACTGCAGGTTTAAACAGCACAACAGCTACGTTTGCTGGCCAAGGTGGAAATGCTGCGCAATGGGATTGTATACAACCTAACATGACGTTTGTAGATTCTAGTGGTAATGTAATTAAAGATAGTAATAACAATGTTATAGGTGTAGTGTCAGTTCAAGACGATCCTGGTGGAAGCGGTACATACTCTACGGTAACGTTAACAGCAGCGCCAAATTCTACTATTAACTCGGGCACAATTGTTGGTTTTAGATGGGCATTGTCAACATATCAAAACGAGTCGTTTTGGACTTACAGAAACGAAGACAACATTGTTGTTGTTAAACCACCTGGAACAAACTCAAAAACACCACTTAAAGACAAAGATGGCGCTGTTGTTTTAGACAGCAACTCACGTCAAATAATGATTCAAAAGTTGGTATTTTCACCAAGACCTAATTACAAAGAGGGCGATATTATAGAGTTAACAGCTCCAGACACTACCACTACTTTAGACGAAGATGATAATGTAAGAATAAGATTAAAGCTACTTGAAGAAGATACAACTAGTCTGGTTAAATCAAATTCAACTAGAAAAGTTTTTGACGCTACTATATTAAGTATTTCACCTGCTATAGCAACAATGCCTGTTGGAGATCTTGATCGCTGGGATGTTACTAAAGAAACTGACACGTCTATATTTGAAGATGTTTTTCCTAGATTTGCATACAGATGGAGATATGATGACGGTGAATTTTCTTGTATATCACCTTTTTCCGAAGTTGCTTTTTTGCCAACATCAACAGGTTATGAGCTTGACGCTGAAATAGGTTATAATAAAAACATGGAAAACTCAGTTAGTTTAATAACATTATCTAACTTTGATACAAAACCGCCGGGCGTTGAAAGACTTGAGGTTTTGGTAAAATTTTCAGACGCAACAAATATATATAAATTTAAAACAATTGATTCAGATCAACTTTCTAGTTTTACTTCTTTAGACATTACTAGTGATCAGGTAAACGCAATGCTTCCTAGCAATCAACTGCTAAGACCTTACGATAACGTACCTACCTCTGCGCGTGCTCAAGAAATAACTGCTAATAGGCTTTTATATGCAAACTACAAGCAACAGAGAAATTTAACAGCTGACAAGCCTATATTTAAACTAGAAATGACTTCTTCAGGTGATTACAACTCTAGTAATAACGCTGTAAAATCAATAAAATCTTTAAGAACGTATCAACTTGGCGTTAGTTTATTAGATAAATACGGAAGACAAACGCCAGTGTTTTCCCCTTCTTTTGTAAATCCCGAACAATCAAAAATAACAATAGGACAAAACAATTCTTTTACTACAAATGAATTTTTTGCAACATATGATTTTGATATACCTAATTGGGCTACTCACTTAAAATATTATATTAAAGAGCCAAAGGGTGAGTATTATAATATTACTATGGATAGAATATACCAAAATGAAACTGAAGAGTTTGCTTGGGTTTCTTTTCCAACAAGTGATATTAATAAAGTTCAAGTAGGTGATAATATAGTGTTAAAAAAAGCGCATGATGCTAGCAGTCCATTTTTACTAGGTTATACACCGACTTACAAGGTTTTAGAAAAACAAGGGTCGGCACCAGATGTTGTTCGTGTAAAAAGAAAATTATTAGGTAGGTTAGAAAATTGTTTGTTTGGAACAAATAGTGACAACACAACTGGATATCCTATAGAAAACGGCGTAGTTGTTAGAATTAGAGGTAATAATGGTATAGCCAATATTGATGCTCTTAAAAACTCAGCTACTACAACATCTACTAATAGATTTATACGAATAGGTTCTTTTTTAAAAAATACAGTTTCTCAATATTATGAAGTTGACTCTATAACAAGAGTAGATAGCAATTCTGATGGTGATTTTACTGATAACGACGATTATTATGAGTTTACTTTAAAAAAACCATTTGGCACTGATATAAATTTTGTCGGTGGAGCACCTGGTAGCTCAACAAGGGCGGAATATTTTGAGCTTTATGAAGACCAAATAAAAGAGTTTGATGAAGAGTTTGAAGGTAGATTTTACATAAAAATACTTAAAGACGACACTTTGTTTGATCACGTTATAGCTGCAAATAGTGATACTGGTTTGGTTTACGGTATAAAGTCTACAGAAAAAATGTATTGGATCCAAAATATATGGACAAGAGATGGCAACACAGATCCTGATGCTGACAACGTTACAGAAACTGGGTATGCGCCGAGTCCTGATGGTGATACTTCTCAAGACAACCCTGCTAATTCTAATTTTTATGGCAACGACACAGCCACGTATTTAATTAACACATACAAAGGAGCTGGTGATAATCAAGTTTGGAACGACCATGTAAACGCGTCACAAAACCCAGACCCTTCTGAACATATGAATTTAAATCTTAACCATTATTTAACGCAGCAAGATGGTGGTGGAGCTACGGTTAGTGGTGTTATGCGTAATGGTTTCACGTACAACGGTAGTCGGGATATTTCAAGAACTAGATACGGCAAAAATAATCAAGGGCCTCAAAGATATGCTATTGATCAAGCTTGGGGTTGGGTTCAGCATCCCACAAGTTTGCCTAAAAGCCAATCCACTACTTATGATGACCAAAGACACATGGGACATGGTTTTAGATTAGGTCAAAAAGAAATTGATATTAGACTTTTTAATATAGGGCCAGGTTATGAAAAAAAACCTGCATTTCCGAATGGTTACGTTTACGAGCAAAAAGTTGGGCCAAATAGAATGCATATTGAAAAAAATTATACACTTTACAAGGCTTTAAAAACTATAGGTACTAAATTTAGATGGACAGACGATCCTACAGAAACTATTTACACTATTAAAAAATCAGAACTTATAGATGTAAATAACTGGAATAATATATCAACAGACCCTGCTTTCCACGATAGAAACAACCAAGGTGTAAGATGGCATATAACTTTAGACAAGCCTATAGCTTGGTCTCCAACATCGCACACCGTGGATGGCACAACAGCGATAACTACAGACCCTAATGGTAATGCGTTTAACCAGTTAAACAAAAGAATTAGGCCTTACGATGGCACTGCAAAAAGTGATCCTGATAATAGAAGGCCTGATGGTCATACTTATCCTGATGGCACAACTTTTACCTCTGCAGGCTGGACAAATGCTGAAAAGCAATCTAATACATCAGAGTTACAAATATTAAAACCAATAACCAATAGAGACACTTTTTCTAGTTCTAATCCAGCTGTTTTTGAAGTACAGCCAAAAGAAACTACAGATTTAAATATTTATCACGAAATACCAACTACTACTCTTGTTTTAAAAAGTGATATGTACATAGAAACAGATGTTATAAAACCTGATGGTACAACCGACACTAATGTCTATGCTGCTAATGCTCAAATTACGTTAGGCGGAAGCTTTTTATCACCTTCTTTTACGATTAAAGGCGCTACATCACAACAGGTTAAACATGTTGAAGATGGTTCTATGGTAACAATATACACAAAAGATGACAATGGTAATGTAAAATGGAAGCAAAAGGTACTTACAGTTGGTACTGTTTATGCGCCTAATGTTACAATTAATAATGGGAATACACCTAACTTTACTACAATACAAACTTATTATTATAAAATACCATTAAACTTTAGTAATTGCTTTTCTTATGGCAACGGAGTAGAAAGTAATAGAGTAAAAGATAATTTTAACGCACCACAAATAGATCTTGGGCCAAGAGTTAGTACAACGTTTTTAGACGTTTATAAAGAAGAAGAGTTAGGTAGTGGTATAATATACTCTGGTATATTTAATAGTAAAAGTGGTGTGAATAATTTAAATCAATTTATACAAGCAGAAAAAATAACAAAAGATTTAAACCCTAGTTATGGTACTATACAAAAACTTCACACTAGAAATACTAATGTTTTAGCTTTTTGCGAGCATAAAGTTTTAAAAATATTAGCAAACAAAGACGCTTTATTTAATGCTGATGGAAATGCAAACTTAACATCAACAAACAACGTGCTAGGACAATCAGTTCCGTTTGCTGGTGAGTTTGGTATATCTAAAAACCCTGAGTCATTTGCTAGTTACGGCTATAGAGTTTATTTCACAGACAAGAATAGAAATGCTGTTTTAAGATTATCAAATGATGGTTTAACAAATATATCTGATTATGGTATGTCTACGTTTTTTAAAGATAATTTATCTGCTGCTGGCAATATAATAGGTAGCTACGACGAAGACAAAGACACTTACAACTTAACACTAAACAGTAAGACTGTTAGCTTTTCAGAAAAAGTAAATGGTTGGTCAAGTTTAAAATCTTTTTTACCTGAAAACGGATTTTCTGTAAGTGGTGATTACTACACTGTGTTTGGTGGTGAGCTATATCAACACAACGCTAGCGTTTTAAGAAATAATTTTTACGGTACTCAATATAATTCTACAATTAAGTTTATATTTAACGATGCGCCTTCTAAAATTAAAAGTTTTAAGGCTTTAAATTATGAAGGCACAACTTCTAGGATATACCAGTCAGATAATGATGACATTACTTTAACTACAAACGGCTGGTACAGCAATCGTATTACCACAAATAAACAACAAGGTCAAATACCAGAGTTTAAAGAAAAAGAAGGTAAGTGGTTTAACTTTATACAAGGCACAACAAATACAATAAATAATTTAGATCCAGAAGAGTTTAGCGTTCAAGGTCTTGGCGTTTGTAGTGCTGTTACAGTTACAAGCGGTACACATAACACTCAATACACCCAAAGTATAAGAATTTTTTCACCAGAAACATCACCAACGTTATCATTAGTTGGTAGTATATATGGTTCTAGTGGTGGTGCTAGTTACTCAACTAGCCAAACCGGTAATCCAGCAGCTATAGGACAAACACACTCGCAAAGTGGGTTTACATTAAATTCTGCTGTTAAAATTACCGGTACAGCTGTAGCTAGTTTACAATACTTAAGAGACATAGTTAGTGGCTTAGAAGTTGGGGAAACATACACAATTTCAGCAGATGTAACTTTTGATGTTAATGGAAATCCAAACAACAAAGCTATGGGCTTTTCACAAAGAAGCGGTGTGAGTGCTAGTGCAAGAAGAACTACAACGGGTGTTATATCAGAAACTTTTGTAGCTACAAATACTCAAATAGATTTATTTAAAGGTAAAAATGTAGCTGGTAATATGGATAATATTGCCATTGCAAAAACCAGTGATGTAGAAGAAAGATATCCTAAATACATAATAAACACGTCACAACACAAAAGCTCATCAACAACAAAAGAAATAACAGTTAATAGACAAGCTGGTAGTATAAGTTCTGAAAACCAATATTTTTATATACACCCTCAAATTGTTAATGGTCAAAAATGGAGTATTTTGGCTAGTGACGTAACTATAACGGAAACGTCTGATCCAAGCTCTTTAATGGGTACTGTTACAAAAGCAGATGGTTATATAAATAATGGCACTTGGACATCTAGCACTGCTCACCAAGGACTGCACACAAACGTTGTTAGACTTACCGTGCCTATATCAGGCACAATGCCAGCTTATGATATTGTTTCTTTATTAAAAGCTTCTTTAACTATGAATTTAACACAAAACTAACATGGCAGATATAGTAACTACAAAAAGTAATTGCACAGAAAACGCTGGCTCTACGTACAGCACTAGCGGCGTGCCTTTTACCACTGCCACTGTTTTCACAAAAACTTTTACCGTCGCTGCTGACCACGTTTTTAAAACAGAACCTTCTATTAACTTTAGTAGGGTTAGCGATCCAAACAGTTATACTGTGGCGATTACTGATACTGGTTCTATAGCTGGTGGAAATTTAACGGCAAGATCTTTTGTTGTAAAATATAAATACCCTTTAAAAGCTGTTTCAGGAGATGTTATTAGTTTTGTTGCTAGAGCAGAGCTTGACGAAGTAAACTCCACTGGAAAAATATACAATTATATTTTTGACACCTCTAACGTCTTAAAACAAGGAGAAACAAGAACTATAAAAATATACGGTGATAACGGTGCTACTTTAACTTTTGACGCTAAATACGCTAACAACACGTCTATGAGAGGTGGTTCTGGTACTGTTACAATACCTACCGGGGGTTTGTATGAAGAAGATATTATATTTCCAAGTGTGACAGCTTCAACAACTTATTCTGTTGTTTTAACACAAATAGCATCTAATAGTTTTTTAAATATTAGCACACCAACAACGCTTTCTTTAAACCAATACGTTGATCCAACTATAACTTTTAGTCTTACAGAAAGTGCTAGTGACTTTTTAGTAACGCAAACTAGCGTGACAGTAACTGACGCTGTAAACTCCACCCAAGCAAAACAAGCTAAGTTTGAATGGTATGCTACTAGTCAGTCGTCAGCAATTAGTTTAAAAACAGTTGGAAGTTTTACGGCTGATGATTTTACTGGAACAACAAGTGGTAATATTAAAAACACATTAACAGGTGGTACTGTTGTAGAGTTTGACGATTTACAAAGAACAATACACGCTACTTTAACTGCAGCTACTGGCGAGAATGCAACTTCATCTAAAACCGTTACTTTAGCCGCTGTAAATGAAGATATATATAAAGGCATGAGAGTCACTGGATCTGGTATTACTGCTAGCGGTACTGGCTCCTGCATAGTTGAGAGCAACGTAGAAGGAGTTATAACTCTCAGCCAAACACCTGGAGGAACTATTGCTGGCGGTACAACTTTAACTTTTCACTCTGTGGCAGTTATAAGCGGAAACGCTACAATAAATAACATGGGTACTAGCAGTCAAACTTGCGCCTTAGATGTTGCAAATATACTTGCTTTTAATGCCGCGCCTGTGGCAATAAATCAAGCTAATGTTCCCGCGACTAGAAACGTTGCGAAAGAAATAACACTAACCGCTACAGACACAGAAGGTGATACCTTGACGTTTACTATTATAAAACTACCTAGCAACGGTTCTTTAGTTTACTCTAACGCTAACAACCAAGCAACAACAATTAGTTGTGGAGACAATGCCGTTTCTTTAGTTCTTGGTAATAGCAAAACTGTACAATATACCGCAGCATCAGTTGGAACGACAACTTTGCATTTCAAAGTTAACGACGGGCAACAAGATAGTGCAACAGGTATAATAACAATTAACGTAACATCGTAGAGATATGGCAACAATAAGAATAACACTACCTAACCCAGTAAATAAGTCTTTACAAGCTAAAACAGCTGCCGTGGCATCTGATACCGCTTCACAAACTGATAGCGGTGGATGGGATATAATATATTTTGTAAAAATTGTAGATGGAAAACAAAGTGGAAGCATAATAAAGCTTGGTGAGTGTATAGCATATACAGAAGGTACATCAACATATACTATAGACGTTCAAACTACTGGAAATGAAATTTTACCAACAGCTAATGATTATATATTTTTTGGCAAAGACAACAAGATAAGCACGTCTAGTCTCAATGGTTATTACGCCGAAGTAGAAATGACAAACGATTCAACAGCTTCTGCAGAATTATTTGCAGTTAGCGCTGAGGTTGTTGAAAGTAGTAAAAAATAATTAAAAAATGTAACTATATTACATATGAAACTAAATAAAACAATATAACATGGGTCCTTTAGCAATAATGGCAATATCAGGAGCAGTAGGAGGCTTAGCAAAAATAGGCATGGGCTTAGCTGGTCGTGGTGCTAGAAGAGAAGAGCTGAGAAAATCTCAAGAAGAATTTGACTTAGAAAAGCAAAGATATAGAGATCTTGAAATATCTAATCCCTTTGCTGATATACAAAGAAATTACGAAAACACTTTTGAAGATTTAGAGGTTAACACAAGAACCGCTGAGTTTCAAAATCAAATGATGCAACAAAGTCAAGCAAATATGATGCAAAATCTACAAGGAGCGGCTGGAGGTAGCGGTATTGCCTCTTTAGCTCAAGCATTGTCTAATCAAAGCGTAATGCAAAGCCAAAAAATTGCGGCAGATTTATCAAAACAAGAGTCTGCTAATCAATTAGCAATGGCAAAAGGAGGTATGATGGAACAACAAATGGAAATGCAAGCCGATATGGCGTTTGGTAAAGGTGCTGCTCAACAACAATCAATGGAGATGACTAGACAAGGCACTTTATTAGGTATGGGAGCGCAAAGACTAGGCGCTGCAAAACAAGATATAGCGGCTCACAAAGCTATGGTTGCTGGTGGTATTGGTGAGGTTGCAGGTGCTGTTGCTACTGGATATGCCGCTGGTTATAGTCCAACAGGAGGAGCGGATGGCACAGGAGGTTGGAGTTTTGATGAATTTAAAAAATAATAAAATATGGCAAAAACTTTAGGAGCGGCAGATGGAAATATATTAAAACAAACACAAGTAGCATTTGGTGATGGCGGTGCTGCTGTGGCTTCGTACAAAGCGTTTGACGAAAGTTTTAAAAGTGCTAGCGCGCCTGGTATGAAAGCTATGCAAGCTGAATATGCTAGGCAAGAGGGTACTTTTAACGCTTTAATGGAAAATAAACCACCATTAGAAACAGTACCTCTTCTTGAAGACACTCAACTAGCCGGTAACGAAAATGTAGTTGGCATGGAAGGTTTAATGAAAGAGGTTAGTGGGATGTACCAAGAACAAGCTAGAATATTATCTAAGAACAAAGATGATATGGGTGCTCAGAAAAAAATTACTGAAGCTGCTGGGTATATTCAAAACATAGACGCTGGTAACAAGCAACTTGCCTCACTAAAAATGGGTAATTTTGAAATCGATGGTCAATACAACGATTTGTTAACTAAACAACAAGGAGATCATTTGCGAGGTATACATTTAGCTATAAACGGTCAAGACAAAACCGGTGTTAAAATAGAATATCCAAAAGAAGATGGGTATAGACTAAAAGTCACGATGCCTGATGGTACTGTATATGATAAAAACAATCCTTTACCATCACCACAAGGTGAGTATAAAAACGGTGGTACTGCTGCTTACAAATTTTACAATGATGTTAGAGCAAAGAGTACAGGCGCAACAAGTCCAATGACAAAAGAAGGTGCTGCTAATGATTTTTTAAATACAGTGAAGAGTTTAAAGTCTGATGGTAACTCAGAAGCGCCTATCACAACTGACGAAAAAATGTCTATGTTTTTTACTGATATTGTAGACGATGGTGAAGATTTAACATTTGCAAATGCCTTTGCTTCAGGAAACTTGCCAAAAGAATTTTATCAAGATGACGCTGGTGAGTACATAACTTTTGACACAAAAACAGATAACCCAATCAGGCCAAGTACAACGCCGTTAACAGAGGAGCAAGCTGCTAGCGGGCAGATCTCCGTCGACAGAGGTTTGGTACCGGCTTTTGATGAAAATGGTAATTTTCAATGGAGTAAAGAAGAAGCTACAAATTATCTTAGACAAAAACGTTTTGCAGATCACAACATGAAGCGTATGAGTAAGTGGTTTGGAGGAGCTGTAGCGGACGTGCATAACGAAAACTTTAACAAGAAAAAAGACATGAAAGGCGAGTATTTAAAATTGCCTGATGGACAAGGTGGTTATACTGATGTTTACGACAATCAAGCCAAAAAAGAAAAATTACCATTATACTTTAATATGGTTTCTAAAAACGTAATGAGAAATTCAAAAAGCATGGAAAAATCACTTGAACAATACGAAGACCTTTTTGGAAATGCTTATGGTATTGAAATACAAACCTTGCAAGAGGGTTCTGACAAAGAAATTGCCGAAGCAATGAAAAAAGGAGAAGTTAACGTTGTTATAGGTGACCAAGAAAAAGAATTTATTCTTTCAGAGCCTGGCCAACTAGAAGCTTTTAACAGATTTTTAGCTACATCTCCTTATTACAAAAATTTATTTTTAGGAGGAAACCCTGAAGAGTGGGAAATGCCAGGTGGTGGTAATTTTGAAATGTCAGATATGTTTAACTATAATCCTACTATTTTCATGGGAAATAACAACAATAATCGTCAAGGTGGTAGTGTAGATAATAATCGTCAAGGTATAAGAAGTCAAGTTGATAGAAGAATACCTGCTCCAAAAATTTAATTAAATAATAATAAATGACTAGAAAAGAGTTTTTACAAATACCTGGTGTAGAAAACAAAATAAATTCTATTTCAGAAAAGTTTGGTTTTAGTCCGGACTCACTTTTGACCGCTATAGAAAACGAGTCAAATTTTGACGTTAAAGCTAAAAACCCAAACTCTTCAGCAACTGGTCTTATACAGTTCATGGATTCTACAGCTAAAGATTTAAATTTTGATCATAGCTCGTTAGTAACTATGAATGAACTTGGACAACTTGATTTAGTAGAAAAGTATTTTGACAGAAATCATAAGAAAGGAGCGCAACCATATATGACCATAGCTTTGCCAGCTTACGGAAACAAACCGTTAGACGAGGTGTTATATGACAAAAATCACAGAATAGCGCAAGATAATCCACAATGGGCAGATCCTGATACTGGACATGTAACTAGACGTGCTATAGAAAGTTACGGCACAATACCTAAAAGTAGTTATAAAGAAAAACAACAAGAACTAGTTAATCAAGGTTACGATATTGGTCCTAGTGGCGTTGATGGAAGTTGGGGTCCTATGACCAAAAAAGCTTGGCACCAGTACAAAAGAGATCAGGAAAAATCAACGCAAGATATTCAACAGCAAATAAAAACTCCTGAGCCAATACCTGCTGAGCCAGACGCTACTTTTGTTGCGCCGTCTGACAAACCAGAGGTTTCTCCACAAACAATGGAGACTATACCTGTTCAACCAATTCCTGTAGAAGAAAAACAGCCTGAATTAGCTCAAGCGAGCCAAGAACCAACAATGCTTCCAGAAGTAGAAGTAAAAGGAGGTGCTAAAACTCCCTTTAATAAGACTGAAACTGACGAGCAAATGTTTACGGTCCCTTCTCTAACGGATCAAATTACAGATCCAGAAATCAATATAAAGCAAAAAAGTATATTTATAGAAAAAGAAGATGAGGACGTAGTAGAAACCACGCCTGTAGCAGAAAATATTATACAAATTGGACAAAATATAGTAGATCAAGTTGTAAATAACAATCAAAGATCTATGGCGCAAGGTTTTATGCAAACCGGCGGTATGATACCCGTTGGTGGTGACGATGGTGAATTAACATATAACACTATTGATGAGTTAGAAGACCCAAATGTTACTGCAGAAAAAGAAGATTACAAACCTGAAAACTTTATAAAAGAAAAACAAAAAAAGAAAGAAAAACTTGCGGATCATCTTGAGTATGATTTAGAACTTGAAATGACAAAAGAAGAGCTTTCTATTGATTATAGTCAAGAATACGAAAAACACGAGTCAACTGTAAAAAACTGGGAAGAAGACCCGTTAAATAAAGACAAAGAAGAACCGTCAGGCGTACAAAACGCTAAAAAGCAAATAGAAAATCTTAATAGACTTACAGATGTAATACTTACCCATGACCCAGGTATATTATCTGCGGAAGAATATTTTGATGCTGGCGAATATCAAACTCAATTAAGAAAAGAAATATTAAAGCAAATACCAGCTGAAATGTTTCAAAAAGTTATGTCCTCAAGTTGGGGAGGAGCAGGTTTAACAGAAGATGTTGAAAAGATGATGTTGTTAAAAGCAAGGTCTGAAGTGCTAAATAACAACATGGAAATAATTGGCGAAAAAGCTAACGCTCTAATTGCAGAAGGTGAAAAACTTGTTGAAGAAAGATCTAGGCTAAGCAGCGTATACAGCACATGGCAGTCAGAGTCTATGGCTTTAAAAGATGATTGGAATAGAATTATAAAACCAACAGGATATTACGCTCCAGACAAAAAAGGCGCAACTAAGTGGATGCCAAACTTTAAAAACGACGAGCAAATAGGTAACTATACAAATTTTATAAAAAGATCTAAAGATTTAGAGCAAAGAAGAGTTGATATAAATGAAGATTTAAATTTATTTGATACTAAGGTAAAGAAAAATAATGACAAAAGAGATTTGTTAAGCAAGCAAATGAATGGCTTGTACACATCACTTGCATATAACACGCAAGACCAAATGTTTGAACCTGCTTTTTCTGATAGCGTTTATCTTCGTGGTAAACCAACGTATATATTTAAAAACCCTTACGAAAAAAGTTCTTTTACAATAAGTGATAAATTTAACGAAAGTCTTAGAGAAATGGCTGGTAGAGATAACGCTTGGGGTAAAGCCGCTGATGTATTATCTACAGCGCTAAACTCATACATTAAATATGAGATTCCAAAAAGATTAATGAGAACTAAAGTAGGTGCGTTAGGAGTTTTGTTTACGGGTATAGGTACTAAAATAGCGGCTGAGTTAGGTATAGGCACTAAAGACATGGAAGAGTACGGTCTTATTGGTGGAGGGGAGTACGATGCTTTCGATTGGTTTGGTGATCAATTTATTAAATACAGTAGAGCAGATATTACACCAGCCTCTATGGACCCAGACTCTCGTTTATTTTTAGACAAGCCAAATGAAAATAAATTATTTTTTAAAACACTAGACAGACAAGCTGGCATGTATCAGTGGAGTAAGTTTTTAATTGGTGAAGTATTGCCTTTTACACTTTCTTTGGGTACTGGTAACGTTTCTCAAAGAAAGAAGCTTTTAAGAATGCAACGTTTAGATAAAATTAAAAAAGCAAAACCAGGCTTAACATCAAGACTTGGTATTACTGCTAATGGAGGTAAGTTGTATAAAAATGATTTTTCTTTAGATATTATACATAGCTTACAAAAAAGATATAAGTTTTCTGATAAATTTGCAATGAACGCTCTTCAAGTTGATCATACTTTTAAAATGTTATTTGCTCAAAACTATGAATACGGAAAATCTCAGGGCTTAGACACTGGCGCTGCTTTTGGACTAGCAAGTTGGATGGGTCTTGCTACTGGAATTGTCCAAGGTATAATGCCAGATTACCAATGGTTCAATACTGGTGTTGGTAGAAGTATTGTTAAAACCCTTGTTGAATCATTTAAAGCCACTTCAAAAGGACAGTTTGATAAAGCAGTTTCTTTAATAGCAAGAAAAAAAGCTGGAGAAGTTTTTATAAAAAATGTTGCTAAAGAATTTTTAGAAGAAGAAGCAGATGTTCTTGTTAACGATATAGTAAAATCAGTTTATTTAACAAACCACTCTTGGGAAATAGCAGATTTAAGAACTCAAGAGCAATTAATACTAGGAACTGCCTTTGTAGCAAAAGGTTTAGGTACCGTGCAAGCCGTGAGAGGCGTGAGAGAAATGCAAGGCGTTTTATTAAACGCAGAGTTTGCAGAGCTTGGTAAAACGTATAACGCGGCAAAAGCAAGATTTGACTTAATAGAAAAAGAGATTGAAAGATTAGAAAATATTGAAAAAAACTATGACGGTAGTTTATTTCCAATGGAAGAGTGGGAAAAATCTCATTTAAGTCAACTTAAAAAACAAAAAGAACAGCTTAAAACTGTAATGGATGAGGCTTTTGACATGGCTAAAGCAATGAAGATGGCGCCAGATTATTTAACCGTAGAAACTGTTAATTATATAAGAGAAAAAAATAATTTATTAGAGCAGAAAGATGAATTATTAAAAGGTAAAGACAAAACAGCTGTAGAGCAGGAAATAAACGAGATAAACGATAAAATAGCTGCAATTGACGATAAAATTAGAAAAGACAGTTATAACGTTAGAAAAGAAGAAAGAAATAAAGCTTTAAAAGAAAGAGGTAAAAAACTAGCTGACGGATCTGGGTTTTTATATCATGAAGCAACATCTGCTGAAGAATTTTTTGAGTTTGCTAAAAAAGAAAACGCAAGAAGAAGAGTTGAGAATAAAAAATTAAATCTACAGATAGATGAGTTAAGAAATGATAAATCAAACTATGATTCACGGGGTGATTTAAAAAGAGAGGTAAGCTTACAGATAGAAAATTTATTAGACAGAAAACTTGAGTATGTACCAGAAACTTTAGAGCAATTTGAAGGTAAAAAAGCTGGTGGTATGATATATTATGATGATGTTAATAAAAAGCATACTATTATTGTTGATTGGAACATGGCTAAAAACACGGGTAATTTTGCTGTTATACAACACGAAATACTACATGGTATGTTAAGACAAACGATGATTAACGGTCAAGTTGCTAGAAGAGCTTCTGATAAACCAGGTGGTTACGTAACTGATATACAAAAATTAGCTATAATATTAAGAAAGCAGTTTAAGAACGATTCTAGAATGAGTAGCTTTTTAAAAGATTACGTTTTAGATAAATTTAAAACGTCTTATGATACAGATGGTTACGTAGACGAGCTTAATGCTGACGAACTTTTAACGATAATGTCAGAGTATATGCTTCAAAACAACTATAGATTTGACACTTCGTTTTTAGGTGAAATTGGTAAAATTTTCAGAAGCGTTGCCCGTGAATTTGGTGTTAACATAGTTATTAAAGACGCTAAAGATTTAATTAATTTCTTAGAAGATTATTCAAGAGAAGCTAAAAGAGGTAGATTTAGCGCTGGTTTAAAAAAGATAAAAAAAGAAGGTTTAAAGGTTGAAGTTAAACTTACAGCAAAGCAAAGAACAAAAGCCCAAGTAGAAGCTGCTATGGCTAAAAGCAAAAGAAAAACGGCAGCTCAAAAATCTGCAGCGTCAAGTATATATGAGGAAAACAAAGTATTAGAAGACTTAGACTTAAAAGAATCTTCTAAAAAAATAATTGAAGAAAACGCTAGAATAAGGAAAACAATACTAGAAGAAAATATAATAGAAAACGGTAAAGTTGTAGCGTCACCAGAAATGCAAGACGCGTTAATAGCAAACAACATGGCCGCTGCTGTTCAATTAGCTAAATTTGCTGCTGCTAACCCAAACATAATGGCGCTTGAAGAAGGTAAAAGAGTTACTTTTGATCAATTTTTATCTGGTTATTACGAGCAACTAGTGGCTTTAGCAAGAACTTACGATGCTAGCGTTAATGAGTTTGGGGCTTATATGAACACCTTGCTTCCACTTAGATATGGTCAAATATTAAAACAAGAAAAGAAAGGTGAAGTTGAAGGTGCTGTAAGTATGGATGCTGAAGGTGTTAATGAGGTTGCTGACACAAGTGGTATGACAAGTAGGTTAGACCAAAGTGAAGAAAGTTTGCCTAAAGTAAACGTAGCTTTTCAAGCTGGTGGCGAAACTTTACAAAAAGAATACGAAGATCATTACGAAAAAGGTTATTTATTAATTAAAAATGGTCCTGCAAAAAACCAAACCTTTGAAGAGTGGTTGCAAGAATTAGATGATCTTGGTTTTGTAGATGCTGACGGTGTTATATTTGATATATACAATGTTAATTTTGCAAACTTACAAGATTTAGCGTACAACATTACAAGTAAAATTTTTGGTATTGATCCTGACAAGTTAAATTGGAAGCTAAACGCAAAGGCTAGTAAAGAAGGAAAAATACCTGCGGTTAAATTTATGGCAAACCTAAGAATAGATGAGTCAAGAGGTTCAAATGAGCTTAGAGCTGCGCAGATGGCTATGAGAAAACTAGGTCTTGAATTGTTTGTTGGGCCAGTAACACCAGAAGGTTTTGTTGGAACAACAGACAAACCAATAGGTCCTACAAAAATAAGACCAGTTTTACAAAAATTACTTTATAACAAGGGTAAGAAAAAGAACAACGTTCAAATGTACCACAAATTTCCAGTGGTAGATATTAAAGCTATTGAAGAAGCTATTGGTATTGTAGACAACAAATCTTTTAGAGGTGATAGAAACATATCTGCTATTGTGCACGCTTTTGCTAACCAATTTGGAAGAACTGTTGCTAGTCAATCACTAAGAAATGTTATGGCCAAACACGGTGATTTAACCGACAAACTGCAAGTAGCGTTATCTGATGGTATTTCTAAAGTTGCTAGATCAGCATATTACAAAGAAAACAAAGATTTAAGGGTAGAAATACTAGAAGGTTTAGAACAAATGTCTTATGATATAGCTTTAATAATTATTGACGATCAAAAAGACGAAAAAGAAATGCGCGAGAAAACTTTAGAGTTGTTTAAGAAAACGTTTAAAGGTTCTAAAGTAGACTACAAGAAATTACACGGTCAGCTGTTTTCAAAATTAGGAGTTTTAAGTATATGGGCAACAATGAGCGTTAGATATGAGGCTTTAGGTCTAGCAGCACCTTCTTTCATGGATTTTGTTCCTTCAAGACTTGAAAATAGAGCTGAAGAAGACGAACTGTTTGAGTTGATGGATTTATTAATAACTGGTGATTCTGGTAAATATACAAAAAGCTCTGTATTTAGTAAATATTTAGTAGAAAAAGGTAGGGTTAATTTAGTTAGAATAGCTAGAGACCTAAAAGATAAAGTTCAAAAAGGAGAAATGCTTTATAAAGACGCTAGGCTGTGGTTGTCTTTGCTTGGCGGGATGTATAAGGGCGCTAGTGGTATAGCTAACAAACAGTTTAAACCAATAAAACCTGGTAGTATTAGGGTTACTTTATCTGGAGATTATTCGTCTAGGTTTAGAGCAAATGTTACTAGTGGAGCGCAAGATTATTACAATTTAGTAAACTACGGTACTGATGGATATTTTGACGTGAAATCGCCTAAAGCCATGGGGTTAAGTGTTTTAAATGACACTTCTAAAGATGTTATTAGAGATTTACAAGAGTTTGGTTTAGAATATTTAGACCGTAGGGACGTTCAAGCCGATGTTAATAGGTCTCTTTATAAGTATTTAGTAACAAATGCTTGGAAAAAATATGGTTCTAGCGACATGGCTTTAGACAGAATGATGTTTTTAAATATAATGTTTAGCTTTGGAGAAGGCATGGAGGCTCCATCAAGAAAAGCTGCTAAAGTTTTTGGTATTTCAGAAAAATTATGGGATTTTGAAAACAACAAGTATATTGGACCTAGTAATCCTGGCACTAGCTTAGAATACGATCATAACAAGCCACACTTTATGTTAATTACTCAAACAATTAATATATTAAAAAACAATCCAGAATCTAAATGGGACGAGTTGCTTGACCAAATGTTTAAAGATTTTACAGTAAATATAATAACTAAAAAGCACAACACCGCTATTGACAAGGCTGGTTATCAATCTATGGCTGGTCCTAAATACAAAGTAGGTAGCGATATGAACAACATCGTTGAAGGACCTTTAAATAGAAGTTATAACGAAGAGCTAAAAGGACACCCAGATGTTGATGCTGTTGTAGAAATAAGAAACCCTGAAAATAGAATTGGTGGTGCTTTTGTAGATGTAAAAGCTCCAAACGTTAGTAAATCTATGCAGTACATGGAAGTTGCTAAGCTAGCTAGTTCAATGGCTTATAATGAAAAAACAAAAGGTATAAGCATATTAGACTTTGACGATACTTTAGCAACAAGCAAGTCTTTAATTAGATACGCAGCTCCAGATGGAACTAAAGGAACTTTAACCCCAGCTCAATATGCCAAACAGTATGTTACTATGGCTGACGCTGGTTATAAGTTTGATTTTTCAGAGTTTAACGAAGTTATAGACGGCAAAGTTGCACCGCTGTTTAATAAAGCGTTAAAACTTGCTCGTAAGTTTGGAACAGAAAACATGTTTGTATTAACCGCTAGACCTGCTGAGTCAGCGCCAGCTATATATGAATTTTTAAAGCAAAACGGCTTAGAAATACCTTTAGGAAATATCACAGGTTTAGGCAACAGTACAGGTGAAGCTAAAGCATTGTGGATAGTTGGTAAAGTTGAAGAAGGTTATAATGACATATATTTTGCAGATGACGCTTTGCAAAACGTGCAAGCTGTTAAAAATGTGTTAGAGCAGCTAGATGTTAAATCAAAAATACAACAAGCTAAGTCATCAAAAAGCGCAGAGTACAACGAAGAGTTTAACAAAATATTAGAAGAAAAATCTGGAATTGGTGCTGAAAAAAGATTTTCAGAAATGAAGGGTAGAAAAAGAGGCCAAAAACAAGGCAAAATGAAGTTTTGGATTCCACCATCTGCTGAAGATTTTGCAGGTTTATTATATGCGTTTTTAGGTAAAGGCAAAAGAGGTGAAGAGCAAATGAAGTTTTTCAAAAAAATATTGCTTGATCCTTACAATAAAGCTATAACAAAACTTAACCAAGCTAAACAGCAAATGGCTAACGAATACCACGAGCTATTAAATAGTTTTGAAGGCATGCGAAAAAGGCTAAATGAGTCAATTATACAAGGTGATTTTGTAGTAGAAGATGCTATTAGAGTTTATTTGTGGGATAAGGCTGGTTACGAAATACCTGCTTTGTCAGAAACTGATAAAGCTGAGCTTGTTGCAATTGTTGAAAACGACGAGCAGCTTCTTGCGTTTGCGCTAGGTTTAAATGATATTACAAGAGATTTAAAAGGTTATACGGAGCCTACTACAACATGGGAAACAGACGGTATAAAACACGATTTATTTCAAAAATCTAGTAATGTAAAAATGGGTTCTTTCTTAGACTTATTTAAACAAAATAGAGAAATAGTTTTTGGTAAATGGGGCGGTAAAAATGGCAGGCAACTTATTGGACCTAACATGAATAAAATAGAAGCTATATATGGTAAAAAGTTTAGACAAGCTTTAGAAGACATAATATGGCGTATGGAAAACGGTACCAACAGAAGTTATGGTGATAACAAAATGGTTAACGATTTTATGAATTGGCTAAACGGATCTGTTGCTGCCGTGATGTTTGTTAACACAAGATCAGCTATACTACAAACTTTATCTACCGTAAACTTTATAAATTGGGACGATAACAATATATTTGCAGCTGCAAGAGCCTTTTCAAATCAAGAACAATTCTGGACTGATTTTGCTGATATATTTAATTCTGATTTCTTAAAACAACGTAGATCTGGTTTGACTCAAGATTTAAACGCCTCTGAATTAATTTCTCATTTAAGTAAAACAGACAACAAGGCAAAAGCGGCTATTAGATGGTTATTACAGAAAGGTTTTGCACCAACACAAATTGCGGATAGTTTTGCAATTGCAATGGGAGGCGCTACTTTTTATAGAAATAGAATTGGAAAATATGTTGGCGAAGGAATGCCCGAAGAACAAGCTAAAGAAAAAGCTTGGTCAGATTTTCAAGAAATAGCAGAGGCAACACAGCAGTCAGCTAGAGCAGATATGATTTCTCAAGAACAAGCTTCGGTGCTTGGAAGATTAATATTAGCTTTTCAAAATACGCCAATGCAATATGCCCGTTTAACTAAAAAAGCCTTTTTAGATTTAATAAACGGTAGAGGTGATACAAAATCTAATATATCTAAAATAATATATTATTCTTTTGTTCAAAATATGATTTTTTACGCTTTACAAACAGGTTTACTCGCGCTAATGTTTGGTGGTGAAGATGAAGATGAAGAATTAATAGATAAAAAACAAGCTCGTTTGTGGAACTCTATGTTAGATAGCACATTAAGAGGTATAGGTGTTGGTGGAGCTATTGTTTCAACTTTAAAAAACATGGCTTTAAAAGCTGCTGAACAAGATAAAAAAGGCAATAGGGCTGACTACGCTTATGTATTAATTGAGTTTTTTAATTTAGCACCACCTATTGGTATTAAAGCTAGAAAAATATATTCAGCAACACAAAGTTGGAAGTGGAGCAAACAAGAAAGAGAAGAAATGGGTATATTAAACATTGACAACCCTGTCTGGGAGGTTACCACAGGTGTTACAGAAGGTTTATTTAATGCACCTGTAAACAGAATATATAACAAACTGCAAAACATAAGAGCGGCATTAGATACTCAAACTCAAACATGGAAACGTATAGCTATTATTTTAGGTTGGAACGCTTGGAGTGTAGGTGTTGATGTTAGAGAAAAGTCAAGTAAAAAAAGAAAATTTGGCTCATCTAAAAAAAGAAAGTTTGGTTCGTCTAAGAAAAAAAGAAAATTTGGTTCGTCTAAGAAAAAAAGAAAATTTGGCTCGTCTAATTAATTAATAATATGAAAAAACTTCTGATACTTCTTTTATTGGTTTCATGTTCAAAAGAAGTTGATGATCTTGGCTTTAGAGTTTATACAATACCAGCTGGTGAGCATAGCTCAGGTAGTTTTATAAACCATCCAGATAATTCTAGAATAAGTTTTAAGTTTATATTAGATGAATCAGCTATATACACCAGTGAAATACCAGAAAACCAACATGATGTAAATAAAATATACGGCATGAGTGACTTTGGTTTGCGCCATCAAAAATACTCAATAAGGCTTGGTTGGAGGTATTTAAATAACGAGCTAGAACTTTGCTGGCTGCGTCATGAAGAAGGTAGACATAGCTCTGCTACAATAAAAACTATAGAACCAGATGTAATTTATGACGCTACAATTGATATAAAAACGTTTTATTATGTAATAGTAATAGATAACGATACTACGCTTGTACGTAGAAGACCTGAAGGTAATTGGGGTTTAATACGTAGGTACTATTTATATCCTTATTTTGGCGGTAACGAATACGCGCCACACGATATAACAATTAAAATAAAAGAATGAAAAAACTAATTATAATAATGTGTATAGCATTGGCAGCTTGTGCAGCGCCAAAAAAATGTTGTTCACAAAAC